>Ga0208162_1000042_pt1 | contig 58326 bp, 80 predicted proteins | sample CB_VirMetaG_4_FD_184539 | JGI IMG/M metagenome (GOLD analysis project Ga0208162, IMG submission 184539) | Freshwater to marine saline gradient viral communities from Chesapeake Bay - CB_1508_1M Viral MetaG (SPAdes) (version 4) | ecosystem: Environmental > Aquatic > Marine > Coastal | place: USA... | reverse complement strand
CGATCAGTTGCTGGAGCTTCGCGTCGCTGGCTTTCGCTGTCTCGCTCTGTTCCGCCAATGAATCTACGATAGCCTCGATCTTTGTCGCATTGACTGCTGCGAGTTTTCCCGTGGCTTGGGCCTCTTCAACAACACTCACGACAGCAGCTTCAATACGGTCTACTTCTTCTTGTGTAGCCTGTGCTTGCGCCTGACTAGCACCCCATACCATTGCGCCTGACAGCGCAGCAGCGCCAATAGGTAAGGCCCACGTTGGGACTTTTATTGTTCCGTCACTCATATCAACCTCCTAAAAACTGTGGCACCAAAATGCTCACTACAATTAAACCGATAATCCACCATAACCTATTGGATACAGTGTCCATCTTTGCTTCAAGCTCATCAAACCGCCTAGACCCACTTGCAAGACGTTCCTCAATCCGCAGGTAACGCTGCTCACACACTTGCTCGTGAGTAGAGATCTGGTTCAATGCCTTATCACCTTTATCCAAGCCCCATTCCTCTGCCATCGCTAGATAGCACATAGTTATTCTTTGGCTTTACCAACATTAAGTGCCAGAGCTTCAATCACTGGATACACATAGGTTGATAAAAATGCGTCATCTTTTGGAGTTGGCGTAACGGCGCATACAGCAGATGCAATGACTGACAAAGTTGTTAAAGTGCTGACGATCTCAAGTAAGCTCATGCGGCTATCTCCTCTCTAAAACAATTCAAGTTGGCCGCTACAGTACGGCGTTCACCTTCACCTCGGAACGGATAGACCATGTGCTGCATCCAGCTTGGAAACATATACAACCTACCCACCTGTGGGCGTATCACGATGTTCTGCGTCGGCCTCAACCGCTCTTTGTCCCAAGAGGAGCTTTGACCGTAGTTAAAGCACAAACACCCGTCAGACTCACCAGAAGCATTATACAGGCCGTAATCCTCAGATCCGGGCCTTGGCCCCTGTTCTATCTGAGGTGGCACTTTCGTCCAAGTCGTGCAGCTTATGCCCATGATGGTCTTTGTGCCATGATCGTGTATCGGGTTGTAGTCCCCTTCATAGCTATGCACTGACCACAGATCGTCTATCTCGACGTTGCGGTTGCCATCAAGCGCCTGACCAGAACTCTTCATAAAAGCATTGATATACTCAACGCCCATAGAGCGCACGAAGCCAGAAAAACCAGCGACAAGTGCGTGATCACAATCCATTCTAAGCTGTTCTCCTTCATGGATTTGACCAACGAGCGTATCAGCCGCTGTACGTCGCCCTTCTTGTTCCAAGAGGCCATCAAGATACTCGTTGAGTTGAGTAACGAAGCCCTCTGGAATATCCAACTCCATCAGAAATACTGACGGGAGCGGGTGCATCATGTAGGAGATTTCGGCCATTACTGAACGACAGCTTCGTCTTCCTCATCATCCACTGCTTTCACAGAGTCAGAGATCGCTTGAATATACATCTGCAACAGAGCTTGACGCTCGTTGACTTGGATCTGCAATGCAGACACTTCACGGCGTAGCTCGTTAACTCGTGCGATATTCGCCTGAGTTTCTACAGCCAAACCCTCAAAAGAGTATTCTTCGCCATCAATCGTGACTTTGTTTTCTTCGCTCATGGTAATCCTTATGGTGTGTATGCTTCAGCAGCAGAGATCGCTGCATCAATGGATGACATATCTTCACTGCCCCAATCGTCCAAGTCCTTCATAAACGACAGATAGCCAGAACTACGCATCACGCGCTCTTTCTTTTCGGCGCTGGTCATGTCGTTACAAAACTCATTGTCATCATCAAGACAGTTAGTGATTACGCTTACACTGCCCAGCATTGCTGAGTAGTCTTGTGCTTTTTGCTCGTCAGAGCGTTCTACTGTTTCTGATTCAGCCATTGTTAGCCTCCTTAGTTAGATTCAAGCGCAGCGATACGCGCAGTAAGTGATTGAATGATTGCGTCTTGGTCTTGGATTGCCTTGACTAAGATTGGTATGAACTTTTCGTATCTTAGACCTAACTGCTTGCCATCCGAGTTGACGGATACGGTTAAGTTTTTCTTAGCAGAGGATGTATACCCAGCGGCTTCTTCTAACGCTTGTACAGACTGAGCTTTGAAACCAACGTCCATCCAGTCTTCTTTGTGTGTGCCGTCGCGTGTGACAGAATCGAGGTCGTAGTCCTCATTTGGCGAACCATCTTCATTATCTTTATTGAGATATTTTGCTCGTTTATCCCAATAATAAGTAACAGGCTCTAGGGCTTTTACGAAATCTAGCCCAAGATCTAGGTCAACAAAGTCTGTTTTATCGCGTTGGTCAGAAGATACAGTGAGAGATACTTGGCAGTGCAAAGAGGCAATGTTCTCATCGCCAAGACCAACAACGTTGCTATCCGTAGTTGCTGGCCCACCCGGACTACCAGTTCTCAAAGCATCTTTGCCCAACGCAAGATTGTTACTTCCAGAAGTTATTTGATAACCTGCAAGATCTCCAATAGCGGTATTTTGTGTCCCTAGTGTATCATTGAGCGCACCCACACCGACTGCGACATTGCCAGTACCAGTTTGGTTTGAGGTCAAAGCTGCATAGCCTACAGCCGTATTTCTTTCGCCTGATGTTATTGCATCACCAGCAAGGCCGCCGATAAGAGTGCTGCTTATACCCGTGGTGACTGCCGCACCTGCTTGGAAGCCTACAGCGGTGTTGTTAGCATCTGCTCCTGCATTTTGAGTGAATAGTGCTTGGGTGCCTATTGCCGTGTTTTTACCATGAGCATCTTCATTCTTGAGGGCTTCGTAACCCACTACGACATTGTTACCACCAGTAGTCAACTGGAGGCCAGCCAAACCGCCAATCAGCGTGTTCTGGACTCCCGTAGTGACATCTTCTCCAGCTAAGAAGCCGACCGCTGTGTTGAAGGTATCAGTCGCCGTAGTAAAGTTTTGTACGCTTAAAGTTCCATAACCTAATGCGGTGCTTTTGCTACCTAAAGTATCTTGGGTTAAAGCTGCTACGCCAACTGCAACATTATAGTCAGCATCTGTAATTGCATCCCCAGCAAGACCACCAATGAAAGTGTTCTGAGTTCCCACGGAGACTTTCTCGCCCGCGAAAAACCCGACTGCCGTGTTGTAAGAATCCACACGAGTTGCTTGGTTATGTGTTGCCAAAGCTGAATGACCAAGAGCTACGTTACGATCACTTAATATATTTGTCTGTAAAGAGAACGCACCTATCGCCGTATTTGCATCTCCTGTCGTGGCTGCTGTTAAAGCGTTGTATCCGACAGCCACATTCTCGTTAGAGCTTGTTAGCGCATCTCCTGCAAGACCACCGATGAGGGTATTGTTACGTCCCGTGGTAACTGTTAAACCTGCGTTATACCCCACTGCCACATTGTAAGAGTCTGTAGTGGTGGTAAAGTTTTGCTGTTCTAAAGCTGAAACACCAATAGCAACATTTCTGTCGCCTAAAGTATCGTCGCTCAACGCCCCAAACCCAACAGCAACATTATTATTACCAGTGGTAAGGGAATCGCCAGTAAGACCACCGATGAGCGTGTTGCGAACTCCCGTGGTGATGCTATCTCCAGTTTGAAAACCAATTGCCACGTTGTAAGCATCTGTGGCAGTAGTGAAGTTTTGGGCTTGTAGCGCAGACCGACCTATAGCAACTGATCTACTACCGAAAGTATCGGTAGATAAAGCTAAATATCCGATTGCAGTATTATAGTCAGCATCAGTAAGAGCATCGCCAGCCAAGCCGCCAATCAAGGTGTTTTGCTCCCCAACAGTGACGTTTACACCAGCACTCGTTCCTATTGCTACGTTGTAAGCATTGGTAGCTGTAGTGAAGTTTTGATCTCTTAAAGCATTAGATCCAATAGCAATTGAGTTACTACCTTTTGTGTCTGCACCCAAAGCGTTTAAACCAACCGCTATGTTGTCCCCACCCGTTGTTAACGCATCCCCTGCAAGACCACCAACTAAAACGTTATACAAGCCCGTAGTGACGTTATTACCAGCAGCGTGTCCAACAGCTACGTTGTAAACATTACCATCGCTATTTTGTTGCCCAAGCGCATTTACACCTATAGCTATTGACCTAGCACCTGTATCTTCTGTGCTTAAAGCGCCCATGCCTAAAGCAACATTATTTGCGCCCGTCGTTAACGCATCCCCGGCTAGGCCACCGATGAGGGTGTTGCTAGTTCCCGTGGTGACATCGTTACCAGCTTGGAAGCCTACGGCTGTATTAAAAGTGTCGGTGGCGGTAGTGAAGTTTTGAGCAGATAACGTTCCAAAACCAACGGCAGTTGATTTACTGCCAAGAGTATCTCCACTTAAAGCAGAACCACCTAGTGCCACGTTAAAATCTGCATCAGTTAAAGCGTCACCCGCGAAACTACCAAACACAGCATTCTCTAAACCAAGAGTCATATTTGTACCAGCCAAATATCCTACTGCTGTATTAAAACCGTCAGCACCAACGTTAAGAGCTTTTAACGCACGGTAGCCAATAGCTACGTTATCTCCATGACCATCTTCAGTAGATAAAGCTTCAAAGCCGATTGCTACGTTATTAGCCCCTGTAGTTAAAGCATCACCTGCTAGACCCCCGATGAGGGTGTTGTAAAGTCCCGTGGTGACTGATGTACCGGCGGAGGCTCCAACCGCCACATTATAAGCATCAGTAGCTGTAGTAAAATTTTGAGAAGCTAAAGCCACATCACCTATTGCTACACTATAAGAACCTTTTGTGTCTGCTCCAAGGCTATCTCTGCCCATAGATACATTTCTAATGCCATGAGTGTTGGCATCTTGTGCGCCGTATCCAACAGCAGTGTTATGATAACCAGCAGTGTTTGATTGCAATGCTCGTGAACCGACAGCAGTGCATAAAGTGCCTCCAGACGCTGTGAGTGCTGTTAGAGCGTTGTATCCTATTGCAACGTTATCTTGTTGGTCTGTAGCACTATCCAAGGCTGCGTATCCAACCGCTACGTTGTTATCCCCAGTAGTAAGCGCCGTACCCGCTTCATCACCCACGACCACGTTGTAGTTGCCGCCAGATTGAATGCTGTTACCTGCGTTTACACCAATACGGGTGTTAGAGGTGCCAGCGGACGCAGTGATAATATCTGCTCCGTCAGCGAAGGTTACGTCTGCTGCAAAGTTGGCAGCACCATCCACATCAACAACATCTAGGTTGGCGGTGCCATTTACGTCAATAGATCCTTCCAGATCTATGTCTCCGTTTACCGTCAGGTCATCAGTAATCGTCAGATCGTCTTCTACGGTGAGGTCAACGACGTTGAGGTGAGCGAACGCATCAACCATCGCGCCGCCACTTCCCGCCCCATCCGAGTAAATGGCCTTCGTCTGGCCATTCGGGACTGTGACTGTCGCGCCACTGCCTTGCTTGATGATGATGTTCTGTGACCCCGATGTGCTATTTTGTATGAGCCAGAGCTTGCTAACAGTGTTCGGGCCAATAGTTATGGTGCAAGCAGAATCGAGTGTGCCAGTGTATTTAAGGAAAAGACTCCTACCGGGATCAGTAGAACCATCAGCGATAGTAGTAGTATGAGTATCAGCGTTCGTCGTGATTGCTTCTGTGCCAAAGCTAAATGCCTCTGCAATTAATTCGAGGTTGGTGTTTGTACTTGTTCCCCAAGTTCCCGCTTCATCACCAGTGGCGATTTCCTTCAACCGCAGGTCATTTACATAAGTTGCCATTTACTTTCTCCTGCTCTTTGACTTCTTTTTTTCCATAGAAGCCACATGCTTTTTTAACATCTCAGCTTGTTGTTTGTGGGACTTAGATGCCTTTTCCAAACCTTTAATTACCTTTTTAACTCTCTGTACCATTAGGCAACCTCTTCCCAACTAGGTGTTTGGCTATCATCAACAGCCGTCCAATTAGGCGTCTGGCTAGTTGATATTGTTGAATAACTTGGCGTTTGATCCCTATCCACAAGCCCCCAAACATTTGACGGGCCAATCGCTCCAGTAGCGCTAACGCCAGTAGGAACAATGTTAGCATCGGCTGTCGTAGTGACAGAACCCACACTACCTGTTGCCGACACCCCTGTAACTGAAGTGCTAGCTTTTGCCTCAACTGTGGCGCTACCAACAGCACCCGTTCCTGCAACTCCTGTAAGCGCAACATTAGCTTCTGCATCGGTTGTAACGGTGCCAACCGCAGATGTTCCTGAAACGCCTGTGACAGCGGTATTTGCTTCTGCATCGACTGTCGCTGTTCCAACAGCGCCCGTTCCTGCATTGCCTGTGACAGGAAGGGTATTATTTGTAACAAGCGATATACTGCCAAGTTCACTTGTACCCGCGACCCCTGTAACAGTGGTATTTGCTTCTGCATCGACTGTTGGAATCGTAACGGCACCTGTGCCAGCAACTCCTGTAACCGATGCATTAGCTTCTGCATCAACTGTGACTGTACCAACGGCTCCGGTTGCAGAAACGCCTGTAACGTCGATAACGTCGGGCGTACCCCACGCATCTTCGCCCCAAGTGCCTCTACCCCATCCATTGATATTTGCCACACGCTAATTCCTAAGCAATACGAATGATTGCGTTGCTTGCGTCGGCTGTTGGAAACTGCACAGTAAAATCACCGGCTGTGCTTGTTTTGTCTCCGCCAAAATCAAGCGCACATACTGCTGGATCACCAGAAGCGCTGTCATTAAATATAAGCGCCCCTCGTGCAGTCAGTGTTGCATTTGAAAACGTCAAATCTGCAAAGTCTGTAAATGCTGTAGTCCCCGATGTAGTTGGGTCTACGCGAGTTAACGATGCCCCTTTAGCTGTATAGTTTGTTCCGCTAACTTCATTAGAGGTTGTATACGCAGTTGTGCTAGCGCCTAAGCTTGCAGAGCTTGTATACAAAGCAAGATTAAATGTGCTGCCACCTGTATTTTTAAAATTATGGACTGCCTCCATAAGTTCTTTTTTAAAACTGGTACACATAGCTGTCGTAATAGCCATTATAGCCTCCTAATTATTTCAGCCATTTCGCTTTGGCCTTGTTTTTCAAGTTCACCACACAACGTAGTTCTGTCGCTTTTTAGAGCTTCCTTCATGTAATACGTTACACAGTTTAACACACTCTGTTTAAACGCTTCTGCTTGTTGAGCAATAACAGGGTGCGACTCATTGCCAACGCTGACAATCCGGTTTGTAGCTGTTTCGGCCCAAAACTCTACGTCATGGCCTTTGTTTGAAGTTGTTACTACATCAAACGCACCTACACTTAATTCAATAGATGATGACATTACTTGGTGCTAATACTTGCCTGACCAGTTCGGTAGGCATCAGTTCGATTAAAGCCTTCACCTTCTTTCTTCAACTGGCCGACAGAAATCTCAAACTGTTGTTGATATTGTTGAATAATATCTGGCTCACCCTTCATAAATATATATGCCTGAACAAGACTGCCATAAAGCAACGCATTAGTTGCATTATCGCCCAACCAGCTAGTACCGCTTGAAGCATCAACTATTGACTGTGGAAGGTATGAGTAATGCAGTTCTGCCGTATAATTGCCATTTGGTGTTGGCGCAACCATAAAAGTTTCATCATCAAAAATTGAATAATACTTTGGTACGCCCGTTGATGAGCTATCTGGATAAGCTTCTCTAATAAAGTTAACGTCTTTAAATATCAAAAACTCATACCCAGAGTTATTAATCGCTAACGAATATGGGTACAAAAAATCACTAGGCGTAGCTAGATACTGATTACTCTGTGTCAATGTCCCCGTCACATTCTTTCTAAAGTCTGGTAACTGAATAGATCGAAGTAACTGCTCTTCAGTTGTCTTAATAAATACAGGTATGTTTGAGGCAAAGGTTGTTTCTGTATTCTCTGTATAGTCTTTAATTGCCTGAGTAAGAGTTGTATATGTCCAAGCCATTAGCCTATTACCACCTTAACTGTTCCAACTTCTCCGGTAATATCTAAGCCTACTGTCCTAGAGCCAAGCGGTGTAACTCCACCGCCCACAGGGTCAAATGAACCGAGCCTTCTGCTAGCATTAATTGCATTATCTGGCCGTGGATTTCTTAACGCCTGTGGATCAGACATATTCATGCGACCAAGTTCATACTGAGGGTTGTCTTTATCTAAAACGTCATACCCAACTCTAAAACCCGTATCCCTGCCATCACGAATTAATGGCACCAGATCTCTCAACTTATATCGAAAGCCTGTTACATCACAAAACCCAAACGCATGTTTGCCTCTAGCATATATACTCAATGTCTATACCCTCCGGGCACAAAATATAATGATGATTTTTCTCTATCTGCATCAGCAGCTAGTCGCCATTCATCTTCATATATTTGTTTTAGTAAGGGGATTCTTTGGGCAAGCTCTGGTTTTTTAAGGCTTATTTGATAAGCAAGCCCTGCAACCAAGCATGGAAGGTATCTTGATGGCACTTCTGGATTTGATGCGCCAGTAGAACCAGCATCCGCTATTCGCTCCATATAATAATATGTAAGAACATATGGCTCTGTTGAATCTGGGACAGGCCACAAGTTGATAGCAATGCCAGTATCTATTTTTTCAAGCCAATACTGCAATGGCTTTGAGCTAGTCAACTTATTTGTAAGATGCGAATACTGCTTAACCGAAATTCGTGTAAGCATTTGATCAACTTGCGTTGATACATTGCCTGAGTTTGTGCGTATAAACGCCTCAACAATATCAAGTATCTTTCCATCTAAAGCGTATCGTGAAGTTCCAGCAGTAAGCGACTGTGTCCCTTCCTTTATTGTCCACAAATTAAGCCCACGATTCTGCCACTCAAGAAACATGAGATTAAGACTACGCCGAGCAGTACGATAATCGTACCCGCTTTTTAACTCCGACCCCGCTCGCTCAAAAGCTTCCTCTATCGCGTCTCCGAGGTCTAAGTTAAATGTATAAGTTGACATTCACCGCTACTTCTTTTTAACGGCTTTTCTAACAGACTTACCAGACTTCATGCCTGTAGGGCGCTTTTTCATAACACCTTTCTTAGCCATGCCGCCACCGCCCATTTTCTTAGGACGCTTCTTCATAACGCCCTTCTTTTTCATTCCAGCCATTTTGAACCTCCTGTAGGTCTTGATAAAACTTTTCTCTCAAACGGAACACATGACTAGGCTCACCAGATCCAAAAGTATACGAATAGTAATCTGTCTTTTTTAACTTATTCGCTGACTCCTGTAAGTGGTCTAGCCTTTGTATGTACATCATCGCATAGTCACAATCGTTGTGCTGCACGAACTCGTTGTCGCTGCCTTCATCATTGCCTTCATCCTCTGGATGCGACGACATAACCCAAAGGTTTAAATCATTGTATGCTCCATGCGCAATAGAGTGGTTAATCGCCTCTACACGCTGGTGAAACAAATATGGATCTTCTTCATAATCCAAATCCACAACTATTGTAAGATCGTATTCATCGTTAAAGCTCTCAAGTATCTGATAAACAACATCAAAGCTTTCGCTGCGTTTAAACGCTATATCGACCTTATTATCAACCCACGCTTTCTTTGCATATGGGCATCCTGATAAACCATTAAGCTCTTTTATTGGCGCTTCTAGTGTAACCCTAGACCAATCTCGGATTTCTCTTCTAATAGAATCCTCTTGGTTGTTGTTAAGGTTTTCTAGCTGCGCCATATCCACGCCGTTCCATTTGACGCACAGAGCCTTTACGGGGTTCTGTATGATACCTAACAATGCCGCCTTCTTTCATTTTGCCAATGCCATCAGCAGCGAACTCAGGAACCATTTTGCCGTCTTTTTCGACCATCGGCATTTTGTTTTTTTTCACCCAACCACCCTCATTTCCCTGCAAAGACCTTTAGCCATAGACTTCAACGACTCTACAGGTGTATTTAAAAACTGCTCCAATGACATCTTATGAGCAAGCGGAATTGTAGAATATGTTTCAAAAACAACATTACGCTGATCTTGATCAAGTGACATTCTGATTCGCACAGAATCATTTGGGTCTGTAAATGCATGAAAACATTCAAGAATCTTTTGATCAAACTGATTCATAACGCCTATCCGTAGTGCTTAATAACGCTCATGCAAATGCTATAAACATCATTATTAGAATGACCAACTGTAGTAAACATAATATCACCAGTAACTCCGCTACCAGCGTTATTTGGGATGCCACTAAATTCGCCAAAATCTAATGTATCTGAGTAATCTGCATTTAACTGCCATGCTAAAACATCAGTGCTTGCATCAAAAAATATCTTTACACCCATACCAACAGTGGTATACCAAATCTTTTCAATAGTGACTTTAGCGCAAGATGCGCCGGTCATAGGGTCAGCACTAAGCGCAGATACATCAATTTTTTTCACTGCTGCTTCACCAGTGCCATCGCTGACATTGGTAAACCTAAAAATTGCTTTTCTAGGGCCGTCTTGGATTGTTTGTGAAGCTACTGCATCAGCCATATTTTTCTCCTAACAAAGGGGCGTAAACCGCCCCATGCGTTATAAAAGGTTACTGATCGGCAAATGCAGGTGCAGTGGTACTCGTAACATTTCCAAAGATCTGATAGTTGGTTGTATCCAGACCCAAGATAGTTATATCGAATCCAGCAGGAACATTTAGTTGAATGCTGCTATTAGAGTTACCATCAGAAAATACGCTGCTTACCTCATTGCCATCAGTGTCTAAAAAGGTAACGCCGCCAATATAAAAATTGCTATTTCCGGGCGTAATAATTAGCGCATCTGTTGCATCTGCCGCACCGCCAGCGTAAACAAAACGATAAAAAATACCCGCAGTAGGGGCTGGCAAAACGTAGGTGCTATCTTGGCTATTATCACCAACAAGATTAATGCGACCTGCATTTGTAGCAGCAGTAAGAGTGGTTGATGCAGCATCAGCAAGTGATACAGGAGCTACCTGCATACCAGAGCCATCAAGCGTAAAGGACGTTGTAATTGCACCAGTGCTGCTATTTTTTGAAACGACTGCAAAGCCGTTCTCCGAACGGACTGAACCGTTAAAGGTTGTATTAGCCATGTAGTTCTCCTGTCTTGGCTAGTGTCTAATGTTTCACGTGAAACAATTAGTCAGGATAAAAAAAAGGACTACCCAAGTATAACCTGAGTAGTCCTTAAAAGCTCTAACTAGAGCCGGGTGATCCGAAAATTCCAAGCGGATCAGAAACACCGAAACTGTAGCGTTCACGCGCTTTATAGCGCACGTTGCCAGTATCGAAGTCGCCGTCCATAGAATTTTCTAAAGCTGCCCGTTCAAAGTGCTTCATGCCATTTGGAACGTCAGTAATCAAGAACCACGCATTTGTATCTGTGAGGTAGTGATTTACTGAGTAGCCTTCTGGAATGCTGCCATTTGTATAGATAGCGTTCAGATCATTGTCTGCCGTACCAACACGGCCTTCGGTTTGAAGGATGCGGGTTGCGGTAAACATCAACGCAGGTGGAACAATCAACTTGCGAGGACGGGCTGCAATCAGCAATCCACGCTCGTCAGTCCATCCTGCAATAGAGATGATAGCTGCCTCTAAAGAAGTTTCGTTCAAGTCAGCCGCCGTCGCAGGACGATTGCTGTTCTTGCCACCACTTACGAGAGGGTGCCCATCACCACCAGTTACGCCATCGCCAGAAGCAGTAAACAAGTTTACGCCGTCACCCGATTGGAATGAGTTTGTAAAACCATTGTTTAATGGCTGTGCAGCTTTGACCTGCTTGGTGTATGCCATAGCTCGTGCTAACGCCTTGGTGTAACGAGCAGAAAGAGAATCGTAAAGATTATCTTCCATCGCTTCCTCGGTGATCGCAAAACCCATAGCTACTGTTTCGTGATTAAAGCGAGCAGTAAACGACTCTTGTGCAGCATCATATGTGATGCTTTCACCTTCGCCCTTCGTTGGCGCTGCGCCAAAACCACTTAGCTTGACTTCTTCCTCAAATGAACGATCAGAAGATTCTGTGTCGTAAATTTGAGTGTGTTCGTCTTCGTACTTTGTGTACTCCAAACCGAAAAGAGCATTAAGCCCCGGTAGGAGTTCTTTAAGCATTTGCGCTCTTGAAATTGCCATTGCTTAATTCTCCTTAAACGCCGGTTGTGTTTCTGTACGCATGACCAACATTAAAAATGAAGAGTGCGTCCGTGAATGCATCACCAATAGTACTATTGGGGCCATCGTAAAAATCATAGATTCGCAATGGCAGTGTATTGGTAGTTGCAGTTGAATCGGCATCAACAGCATTTTTGCTGTTACCGATAGCGGTTGTTCCAGCAGTTTGGATAACATCAAAGTTAGAACCAAGTGCTGTTTGAGCAATAGCGCCATCAGCTTGCATTAAGAAAACCACATCAGGATCTGTTAATACATATGCCATAGCATCTGTTGCGACAGTTGACGCTGGCCAATACTGGCTAAAAGTCATCTGCTTAGTGGTGGGATCTGTATATTTACAGCCCATAAAAATGCCAATAGTGGTAAGCGTAGCAGTGCCTGTATCTTTTTCGATAGTACCTGCGGCAACCATTTTGACAAAATCGCCATTAAATATAGATGTACCATATTCAGAAGCGATGCTTAGGTGTTGAACCTTTCCGTTGAAAGATCCACTAGCACTTGTAGTGCTAACTGGTCTTGCCCCATGGGGCGCGGCTGAAGTAGCCATAACTGAGTTCTCCTAACAAATAAAAATAAGTTGTTATTTACCAAAACTACTTACACGAGTCTTTCGATCAGGTCGGAGCATAGGCATCCGTGGATCATTTTCTCGCATGTAAGATTGGTCAACACTTTCCATTTGTTGCGCTGCAACTCCCTCGTAATGACGCTGGCGCGAATCCGCAACTTCCTGCGGAGCCTTACACAATAACTGACCGCCAATCTCGACACATCCGGGAAACTGAGAGTTATGATCAGGCATAACTTCTAGCTCTGGGTGGTCTTCAAGCTTTACTGGCTCCCATCCTTCTCTAAAGCGCATAGATACATTAGTTGCATCTGATTGCCCTACCATAGATGTACGAATCCATCTAAATGCCCATCCCGGTTGTGGGATTGGATCTGGTAGCAGATTAGGTGGTGTCCACTGCTGCTCTCTAGCTGTGTTATCTCTCGACTCCAATTCTCTTGGTTCTCTTGTCTCGCTCATTACGACATCCTCTGTTTCTGGGCAGCATACTGCTGCGGGGTAATTCCTAGTTTCTTGATAAGCTGGATTTCCGAGCTAGTCAATTTAACCTGTGTTTTCTTACCACCACTTCGTTGCGCTGGTGCAACTGGCGAAGATGATGTCCTTGTTTGAGAAGTAGCACCTTCATCTTTTGCTTCTATACCAAAGGCTGATGGAAATGAATCTCTCAACGCTTTGTCAATAGCTGCAAAATACTCAGGGGAGTTTCTTTCGACACCCCTTTTTACTAACATCTCGTCAAGCCCATAAGCAAATCCTGTGACTGCTTCGTTTCCGGGCGCTCCAAACCAAGTGTTTTGCCCCAGCCATCCCTGCAATCGCGGGTCAAGCTGTTGCTGTTGCGGTGGCTGTCCCACCGTATTAGCAGGGGGTTGCTGTTGCCCCTGCGCCTGTGGCTGCATTTGAGGCTGATAGTTCTGTATATAAGCTCTATCCGCCTGTATTTGCGCAAGCTGCTCTTGCGCCTCAACCATAGTATCTGTATCGCCCTCTTCGTGGGCTTGCTTGTACTTTTGCTTCGCCGCCGCTAATTCAGCTTCGGTTCGGTTCTGTACACTCTGAAGCAATGCTTGCTCGCTCTGGCCTACAAGTCCTTGTAAGCGCTGAACCTCTGATTGGGTTCCTTGTGCAAACTGCACAGCTTCATCTCTTAATCTTTGCGCAGCTTCTTTTTCTCTGCGCTGTTGATGATACTCATATTTTAGTCTGTTTAAACGCTTTTTAACACGCTCATCTTGAACATCAATCTCTTCATCAATGTTAAAAGGTTCAACATCTGTTCTGACAGGGCGACGATCCTCTTCTGGAGTATCGTCTACCTCAATAATTTCAATATCATCGGGTTCCGGTAATGCTACTTCTTCAGACACGGCTTATACCTCTTGGATCATCTACTACGGCTTCGGGTGTATCATCGTTAATCAAACGGAATTCTTTGCCATGAATCTTTATTCTGGTTCCGCTATACGCCCTCATTAAGATAAAGTCTCCCTCTTTGCACCAAGGCCCGTTGGGAAATCGCTTTTTATCTTTATAACAGTCAGGCCCCATCGCAATAACAAACCCCACCATCGAAGCGGTTTCTTCGATTTCTAGCGTTGTCCTTGCCTTAATAATGCCGCCTTCTGTTTTTTCCTCTATCTCCGGTAGTCCAATAAGGATGTGGTATCCAGTAGGCACTGGAAGTTGACTAGCTTTTTCTGTATCGGCTTTGTCTTCTTCAGCGCCAATAGACGTTAAGTCCACTTCTACTGCTGTCATATTTTCGCTCTCTGCAACACTTAAAGGGAAGTGTAGTACCCGCGCATCCTGATGATGCTAAATTTCTGTAAAGGTCTTATCTGCTACTTCTCGTATTTCTCTAGCAGCCATTTGTAACCCTTCAAGCTGCCCTCTATACAATTTATAGTCTTCAATAGACTCAACCGATCCTGCAATCAGCTTTTCTTTACAATGCGACTCAAGGTCGTTTAAACGCGACAATATCAAATCAATGAACTGAGGGTCAATAAAATCACCCATTGCGTTTTGGATTCATAATCTGATCTGCAAGCTTACGACCTATTTCAGCGCCTTTGCTTTTTTCTACAAGATTGGCTCGCTCAATTGCAGCGTCTCGATCATTAGTTTTATCAACAATTCTTGCGCCTAGCTCTGCGCCAGCAATCTTAGCTTTTGCATCAAGCTCCGCTTGAGTAATTCTTTCTTCACTATTGATCTTCATCTGAAGCTCGTTCATATCTTGTTCAAGCTTCATTCGCTCTAATTGATCTCTCATCTCTGCCTTACGAGCATCAAGCGCCAGTTTTTCTTGCGCCGTTGCGACTCGCTGCGCATCTGATTGCGCTTTCGCCATGGCGGTTTGCTCTTCGATTTGAAGTTCTTTTTGCTTTAACTGCAAGATTGGATCATTAGCTTGCGCAGCTTGCTGTTGTTGTTGAGCTTCAGCCTGATCTTTTTGCAACAACTGCTCTGCTGCTTGTGCGACAAGTGATGACAGCTTCGACTCAATCTCAGGCGGCAACTCTGTTTCTGCTGAAGGAAGATCCAATCCGAGTTCCTTTTGTATCTCTACTCTGTATTGGAACGCCAAGTGTTCTGCGATATGTGCAGATACTGCTGCTTGAATTGCCTGTTGATTGGGCGCTTGCGCCATAAGCTCCAAGAGCTTTGGATCTTGCATCGCAGCCATGTGCGTTTTGATATGCGCTTCGTGGTCTTGATAGGCAAAAGCTTTTACCGGCTCTCCGTTTATAAAGTCCATGTTTTCTGTAACAGGGTCTTTAGGAGCAAAGTCATCTGTATTTGGAACAAGTGTTTCTGGATCTCTAATACCTAGTGCCTCTAGCATTTGCCGGTGCAATGCCGGTAAGTCGTAAAGCTGTGGCGATTGTTGAGACAACTGCAATGCAGCCTGATACTGCATAATACGCTGAGACATAGTTGCGGCATTTGGATTTGCCACAGGAACCACATCTATCTGGTCATTAAAGTCTTTTTGGATATCCTGCTTTTCACCATATGGCTGGTATGGATACTCGCTCGGCCCAAAGTCTTTAACGATATTGGTAACAAGCCTAAGCTCATTTTTCATAGATGCATGAAGTCTTGCCTGTATTGCAGACATTACTTTCATGTTCCGCTCTATCAGTGCAAGCGTAGTGCCAACAGGGGCTTGGCTATTCATGTCTGACGCCTTTACATCAGCCATTGATGCAAAACGTCGAGCTTCCTCTACAAGGTTACCAAGAAGGTTATATAGCGTTGTGCTTGGTTCTTTGTATGGCAAAAACGAAATGTTTTCTTTAATTGTTCCGCCGGGAACATCTACATCACGAAACTCTCCGGGCATAATTGGAGTATCGTCTGCGGTAATACGCATACCCCTCGTCTTCAAGCCGCCGGGAAGGTTTGCCAAAGTACCAGCATCAACCAACTGACGCAGTATTGAAGTTGAGGATTTAACTAGCCCACCAATCAAATGCACCAAACCTAAGCCATAAAAGCCCAAGCCCGGAATATATTCGTAGTGTACAAAGTGATCACGCTTACGCTTGAGCGGATCATCTTCATAGTAGTTTCTGCGAATAGATAAAATTGCAGCAGAGTCTTTGTCTACAGTCACAACATAAGGAATAGCAATACCTGTAGGCTCACCATCCTTCATGTCCTCAAAGCCTTCAAGATCAAGCTCTACTTGAATCTCCAGCAATGTGTATACGGTTTCTCCAAATAAATAATTAGATCCACCTGATGGAGAATAACTTTCTCCTGTCAATTCGCTGTATTTTTCTTTTACTTGATCAACCTGAGAGTCGCCACCTTTAAGCTCTACATCTCTGTAAAACCCTGCAACTTGCAGCTTGCGAACATCATTACCCGTCTTGCGCATCCTATGTGTCATACGAGTCAATGACTTCAAGTCTGTTGCCCCGTTAAAAACAACAAGGTCTTCTGCCGGAACAAACATTGAGCAGGGTCTGCCCATGGTTACATCGTAATAAACTTTCTTGAATGCGCTACCAGCCAAAGGTAAAGAAAACAACATCCGCTCTGTTTCAGGACGAAACTCTGTCATTTCCTCAGTAAGCAGGTAGTTCAAATAGTTTTGTATACGATTTGCTTGCTTGTATACCTCATCATCAGCTTCGCCAACTATCTTCGTTCTTGCTGGGCCTTGCGCTGGAAACAGTTCCCCAATTGCCTGAGACTGAAATCTAATAACTGACTCGGCTAGCAAAGGGTGGTGTACGCCACACGCTCCGGGCCATGGCTCAGTACGCTCTTCGATTTTTAAACCAAGAAGATCAAGACCTTCAACATAGGTATCTTCCCAATCTCTTCTGGATGCAAGGTCATCTTCAAATGCTGAAACAAGCTCCGAGCCGAGCATGTCAAGATCCATATCGTCCATAAACTCAGCAAGGTTTGCATCAAACGGCGCATCGTCTACTTCAGGCTTCGGATCAAAATCAATAATCATCCCGCCATCTTCAGTCTCAATTGCGACTGAGTCAGGGTTTTCTATCTCAACAACCATTGCTGGCTCGGAGGCTTCTAATCTTCCAGCCATGTCAGCCATTTCTAAAGCGTCTAGTGACTTATCTACAGCCATAGTGTTTCCCTCATCGCGGCGAGTTTAAACGCCCTAGTAATAGTTAGCAATTCGCCGTGGCTGGCTTTCTTCATAATCATCGTGATCAAGTGCAATAAAGCCGCCTTGCCTAAATCTAAGCAATGCTTGTGTTGATGAGTCAACCAAGTCATCGTGATCGCCAATAGGAAATGAGGCAAACTCTTCAATCACTTCCTCGGCCCATCTTTTTGGTGGTGCCCAAACAATGCCTGATGCAAAAAAATCTGCAACAGCGTTTACACGGGACACCTTATCATTGCCACGAGAAGGAGTGTACTCCTGTACGCTGATACCCACAGCCCTTAATTCATAGATCAACGGCGCACCTGCGGCCTTCGCTTCCACGATAAACGCATCAGGTTGCCAATCCACATACATCTCATAGGCTCGTTTCTTGAGCGTAGGAAACTCCATGCGCTCTTTTAAGGCATCTAATAGGATTATGTTGGGTGCAAGCATCCCCTCGTCATTCTCCTTGTAGAACACGCCCCACGTTGTACAGGCAGAATAGTCAGCCCGTTCATGTTTCATAAACGCCGTATCCCAAGATTGAATTACAAACGACACATCAGGCGGATCACGCTCCTCCCAAACTTGCCACCAATCCCGTTTAATGATTGCAGACTCTTCAGACGTAGGCTGTTGCTGGTACTGCGCCTCCCATTTTGATATGGGCAGTTCAGCCTTGAGCTTTTCTAATTCATCAATCGGCCAGTATTCAGGCCACAATGAACTACCTGATGGCAGTATTGCAGGTAACTCAATCACCTCCCAATCATCAGATCCATCACGTTGCATAGAATCTCTTGTGATTTGTCCACACAAATCCTTCTGGCTCCAGCGAGTCATTACAATAATAATTGCACCTCCGGGCTGAAGACGCTGACGAGGGCCAGAACTAAACCACTCATAGGTAGAATCAAATACCTTTGGATCGGCTTGCTGCCCCTGTTGTTCTGAGTGCGGGTCATCTATAATAAGTAAATCAGCACCACGGCCAGTTACCGCACCACCAACACCCACAGAGAAATACTCACCACCACCTGATACATCAAAGCGACCAGCAGCTTTTGAGTCAGCAGTAAGTGATGTTTCGGGGAACACATCCTTAAACTCTTCACTTCCAATCAAGTTTCTAACCATTCTACCAAAACGAATAGCAAGCTCGGCGGTATGAGAAGCCATAATAATCTTCTTCTCAGGCATCTTGCCCATAATCCAAGCTGGCAATAACCAAGAGGTAAGCTGAGACTTACCCATACGAGGGGGCATGTTAATCATAAGCCTCTTACACTCCCCACTAGCAACACGTTCAAACGCCCTTGCCATCTTTCTGTGGTGCCCACCTTCCATAAACGCTGGCCATACAGAAGAACAAAAAGAAAGAAAGTCTTCCTGCGCCCTCTCTCTACGAACAGACTTTTCCAATGCCTCCATCAAATCCATTACTTGAATACGATCAGCCGAAGAAAGCGTTGACATCCTTTCAGGCGTCAACATTTGTTTTACACTATCAAGCTGCTCAGTAATTGAAGTTGACATATCGAACTAATCCTTTACAGAAATGTAAATTTTTTTTGCAAAATTTTTGTAGACATATAAATGTAAACTTCATTTGCGATTTAAGGGGGTGGGGTCATTCGGAAAGTGGGGTGCCTGACTGTGTATATTTGTATATACGGGTAGGTACGGGACTCCCGCGCTGTGTGCGCGGGGGTGGGGGTGCGCTGGGGCGTGTAAACGCGCTACAAGCGGGACTCCTGTGCGCATTATGCGAGCGCTAGTCCGGCGCATCGAGCGCATCGGGTGCGCCACGCGATAGCAATCCGTTTAAACGCTCCAAGATCACCGTAGGTGAATCCATGTCGGCCTTGGCGACCACCTGTTGCTCGACATACAGACGCGATGCCTTGCCACGATGGTGCTCGGCCTGTATAGCAGAGCTATATTGCCCAGCATCACGCGCATCATCACGCAAAGCAGCCAGCGTATCGAGGTGTTCCCGTAGGGATACCGCCCGATCCTCGGCCAATTCAGCGCCACGCTGATTGATTAAGTCTACGACTTCAGGCTTTTTAACCAACTCACTCCCCTTTTTGTCCGGATTACTGGCGTAGCCAGCCATACGCGCACTCTGCGCTTGTGTACGGCCTTCGGCCACATACCTAGCGAATAGGCGTTCTTTCACGCTGACCTGCTTACCCATGCATAACCCGTAGAGCGTTTAAACTGCGAAAGTTACCCGTAGGGTAATAAACTTAGTTACGAAATAAAAGTTGACAGTTTAAACGGAATCTGGGCATAGTGATTGGCATCGACGGATTGGGCAGCCCATCTGGCCCAGCTTACCGGCGATCACTGAATGGGTGTAGGCCACCTCCGATCAGGTATCGGTGTTTCGATCTCACGGCGGATCGGAGCGAATCAAGCTGGCATTGTGTGCAAGGCAATGCTGCGAAGGCTTGGGTAAAGGATGTCGGGGCGTTGGAGTCACCTACTCCGACACGAAGTGTACCGCTGGGATAGCGGCAGCGACGTAGTCGGATAGGCCAAGAGCGTCGATAGAGTGAACCGGCTAGGTGTGTTCGCAGATCGGTATGAGGCCCGTGATGCACCTGAAGAGTCGCCACAGAAAGCGACTTGGACTAGACGATAGATTCACTAATGTTTCTGTGTGAACAGAACAGAGAACACACTTTGTGTTCTCGATTGTGTTCATTAAGTAATCGCAACAAAGGAGTACTGCTATGCAGTCATACAAGACGAGAGAAGAATGGTTACAAGCTGCGCTTGTTATGTTGTTTGAGATGGTGTTTGCCAATGCTGGTATCTCACCCGACGCATGGCAATCCCGCCGCTACCGTGTGTCCTGCGGCTTCCCTATCGGGTATCGTGGATCTAAGAGCGGCAAGGTCGTTCTAGGTCAGGCGTTCGACGCATCAATCAGTGCCGATGGCACTATGGAAGTGTTCATCAATCCACTTGTGGATGATGTCACCGAGGTTCTGCGTATCCTGACGCATGAATTCATCCATGTTTGGGCTGGCATCGACTGTGGCCACAAGGGCGAGTTTGCCCGAATCGCTAGAGCCGTAGGCTTTACCGGCCCGATGACACAAACCCCAGCGTCCCCCGAACTGCTTGAGCAGTTCAAAGAGATCGCTGAAATACTCGGAGAGTATCCCCACGCTGCAATCGACGCCAATCTTCGCAAGAAGCAAGGCACTCGTATGCTCAAGATCCACTGCAACGAATGCGGATTCACCGCACGAGCTTCGCTCAAATGGCAATCGACCATCACCGCTGAGTCGCATTGTCCTTCCTGCCACCTCGCTGGATGCCTAGTCACAGACTAGGTTTCCACACTGTTTAAACGCAACAAAGGAGTACGAACTATGTTCGATCATTCTAACACAATCGAGCCACGCCGCCTAAACAAACTGGCCGAGAGATTGGCTGGTGTGACTCAGTCGGTTGACCTCGGCTACGCCGTCGCAATTGTCGCTAACGGCCTGTCTCGTGATGAGCGTTCCGCTCTGTCTCTGCTCTGCACACTGTACCGCCTGTCCCCTCAGATGCCTGTCGAAGACAAGATCACCCTCTGGGTGCATGGCCCTGATGGCGGCAAGGCAGCTACGCTGACCGGCGATGATCTGGATCGCATGGTGTCCCAAGTCACCGAGCGTCTTGAGTCTAAGATCGAAGATCTGGAGCGTCAGGTGGCGGCTACCCGTACTGTCCGACACGAGATCGTGATCGGTGATGAGATCGTAGATCTCGGTGATGTTCATGTTCACGAAGTGTTCGATGAGATCCTACCTACGGTAGCCGTTGGCGAGAACGTGTACTTGGTCGGCCCTGCTGGATCAGGCAAAACCACCATTGCGAAGCAAGTCGCTGAAGCGCTTGGCCGAGACTTCTACTGCTACGGTGCCATCAAGTACGATCACGACGTAGTCGGTTACGTCAAGCCCGACGGTTCGTACTCACAGACTAACTTCTACAAGGCGTTTAAACATGGTGGCCTCGTCCTGATGGACGAGATGGACGCATCATCTAGCAATGCGCTGCTGGCGTTGAACGCTGCACTAGCCAATGAGTTTGCCAGCTTCCCTTTGGGGAACGATGGCGAGGGTGGCATGGTTGATCGGCACCCCGACTTTGTCGTGATTGCTTCGGCCAATACCTTCGGTCACGGTGCATCTGCACAGTATGTGGGACGCAATCCCATGGACATGGCAACGCTTGATCGCTTCTGCAACGTAACCATGGGTTACGACGAGTCGCTAGAGCGAGCCATCGCTGGCAACGATACTTGGGTGGACTATGTCCAAGCTGTTCGCCGCGCCGTGGCACATCACAAGATGCGCTATGTGGTAAGCCCAAGGGCTTCGGTCAAGGGTGCCAAGCTGCTAGCGGCTGGCGTGTCACCGCAGCGTGTGGCGGCACAGACGATTTGGAACAAGGGCTTCAGTGAAACTGACAAGCAGAAAATCATGGATGAAATCGAAGTCGGTATCATCGCTAACGTGGAGGCAGCGTAATGAGCATAGCAACGTACAACGCAACATGGGACGAGTGCATGGCAGATATGCACCGTGATCCGAACGAGGCATGGGGCGATGAGCCATCATCGGTCAGCGGCACTCACGAGTTCACCGGATCTAATTCCTTTGAGGAATCACAGCAGCTTGCGATCAGCGGTTGGGCAGAGGGGCGCGATGCCATGGACGCCGACGTTGAGTTTGCCAAGGCAAAAGAGGCATCGTTTAAACGTCCTGATTGGGAGTATGGCATGGCAGGTCAGCGAGTTTGTGTCCCCAGCTACGCTGCCGGAGCGCCAATGCACATGATGTTCATGGACGATGAGGACGCCAAGCCGCTACCGATTGTGCGAATCTACTGCGACATCGGCGCTGTGTGGTACACCAGCACTGAGGCGATGATCCGCAAGGGTGCCGCAGTGGTTGCACTGATCGACCAGATCGAACGGGCTGGGCAGCGTGTCGAGTTGATTGCTACGCAGATCAGCAAGACGCATCGCCAGTATGATGAGCAGCACATCTTCATCACGGTCAAGCAACCCGACGAGCCGCTTGATCTTGATCGCATCAGCTTCGCTGTAGCACACCCCAGTATGCTACGCCGAGTGTGCTTCCGCATCATGGAGTTCACCTACGACAAGCCAGTATCTGGCTACGGCAGTGTCGAGGAGATGAAGGACATCCCAGAGGATGCCATGTACCTACCGCCCATGCTTGGCGATACGGGGTACGAGGACATGGACGCAGCGCTGGCCACGGTCAACGATGCATGGACTGAGAGCGCGGCCTACCAACAGGCCGCTTAGAAATAATGCTTGACAGGTGATGCTGTCTCGTATTACTACTGTAAACCATCGCAACAAAGGAGAGCCGCGATGACCTGAACCTAAGCCTTCCACCGCCAATCACCTCACATGAGTGGCGGATCATGGGCATGGAGTCTGATGTGGGGTGCGCCTTGGGAAGTCCGACCAAGGGTAAGCGACAAGAGATGCGACCTCATGGGCCATATCAATAAGTCCCAAGTAAAGCCTCGGCATTCTATTTAAACGCAACGAAGGAGTGTCAACTATGTTGATTTCAAAACGACAGCGCAGACAACTGATCGAAGATCAACCGAAAACGAAACAGCGTCGAATGAATAAGTGGATCATCAAGAATGATCTGAACATCGACCAGACATGGGAGGCCATGCTTGAGATGGATGACCGCACATTCGCGGCATTCCGCAGGATGGTTGACGCTGTGACTTTAGAACGTGGAACCAAGGAGTAACTATGTTAATCGAAAAGCAATCGCTGTTCTCAGGCAAGACCCACATCATGGATCTGCCTGTCACCCAAGAGCAGATCGCTAAGTGGGAGGCTGGCGCATTCATACAGGATGTGATGCCCGAACTGTCCGACTCTGAGCGTGAGTTCCTGATCTCAGGAATGACCGACGAGGAGTGGACTGAGTGCTGGGGGGAGGAGGAGTAACCTCCTCTTTCCAATCTGTTTAAACGCAACAAAGGAACAACCATGAACAAGCCAAACGCAGCAATCGCACACTTCCTGATCGGACTCGACGGCAAGGACGCCAACACGGAGAGCCGCGAGGGTAGCCTGTATCTACACGGCAACCTGATCGCTCAACGTGATGATGACAAGTCGGAGATCTGGATCTCCAACGCCGGATGGAAAACTCAACTAACGCAACGGCGTTTAAACGAACTGCTTCACAAGATGCGAGTGGCGGCGAAGATCGCAACTCGTGACGGGCAGCAGTACATAGATCATGTGGTCGATGGCAAGCTCAAGTCCACGCTACTCGTTGGCTTCAACGAGGTTGCCCAGACCGCGCTGCGTCAACGATGGGGGCAGTGATGAGCAATCTTAGGCTCGCATTAACGACGGGCATCCTGTCCGTTATCGGCGCAATCAACCTATGGGTGGGGCTGTATCTGTGGGATACGGCACCCGACTACCTCATCAAACTGTGGGGTGGTGCGTGGCTGGTGCTGTTCGTCTGCGTGACGTTCACAACGAGCGCTTGCACCGTGGTGCTATTGGCATCCGCCAAAACTAAGGTTGACAAATGATTCTCAATAGGTTACTATAGTAAACCATCGCAACAAAGGAGGTCGCATGACCGAGGAAAAGAAAGACCAGTGGATCATGGTTATGGTCAGAAACAAGCTCATTCCAGATCGTGAATGGGGTATGGAGATTGCTTTTTCTGTTGACTCTCACGGAATCGAACAGGCAATGCGTGAAGCGCAAGAGCACATAGATGCCAAGTCTCGTCTCTTTACTAACTGCGAATTCAAAATGGAAGGGGGCGAATGGTGAGCGAGATATACACAGACAAAGACTTTGTCTTTGAGATAGTGCCAACGGTACGGCAAAGCGACATGAAAATGTTTGCCCTAGTCAAGGACGCTGCGCCCCATGATTGGACAGACGAACAGGTGATGGAGAACGTCAAGGTTCTCCAACGCGAGTACGACGAAACGACAACCTACCTGTCGCCTATGTTCCAAGTCCTGCGCCGTGTGTTATGGGACGAGCAGCATGGGTTTGGCGACAACGCACCAACCTACCTGTCAATCAAGCGCAATGACCGTGAGCCATTGGGTGATTGGCGAGCCAAGCAGCGCATCAAGAACGCAGTGCTGGGCGACCAATGGGAGGCGGTGGAACTGTATCCGCAAGAGGATCGGCTGGTTGATACCAGCAATCAGTATCACCTGTTTGCATGGGAGGCTGTGTTTCCCATATACCTGTTCAACACTCGTGAGGTGTGGAGCAAAGAAGAATCCGAGGATCGTAACCAACGACTCGGCATGAAAACCAAGCAACGATAATGTTTAAACGCAACAAGGAGAACCCAAAAATGCGTAATCACTACGGCCATACGCCACAAGAGCAAGCCCGATCAGAGATCTTGGATTTGCTTGAGGCGCTAGCGAAAGCGGATGGAGATCGCAACCCTCATGTTGAGACTCCGTCTTTCAACACTGCGAAGCGTAAGCACTTCGCTCGACTCTATTACAAGCTGGCAGACCAGTGGGATTTTGAACCCGCTGGAACAGCGTTAGAAGTTTAACTCGCAACAAGGAGGGCGATGTGAAATCTATTGACCAACAGATCAAAGATCTGCGAGAGGCACTGAACGATACCACCATGAAGCTGGCTGGTTTTCATTTAATCCAAGCTGGAGTAGCCGCTGAAGATATGAAAGCCATCAAGATGGGATTAGAAATGGCAGAGGGCGTACAAGACAGCCACAGCAAGGCGCTTGACATACTCAACGGCGACGGAGGCGAAGCATGATCGAACACTACCAACCAAGCATCGACGAGATCCATGTGTACCAATACCTTGAGAGCTATCACGCCGACTTGCGCTATCAGTACGACGCTGGTGGCAGGAACTATGTGAACGACTGCTCTAGCGGTACGCCTTACTTCGACAGCGAGGACGAGGCCAAGGCATACATCGACAATCTGGCTGCTGTGATACAGCAAGGCAGAGCAGCCGCATGATCTTCAAGCGCAACAGGATGTTGTGGATTGAGGTTGAGCCAGCCAGCGAAGACGATGTCATCGACCTATCGAAGATGTCCGAGCTTGTTGAGTCAGCCTTGAGAGATGAAGGTGTTACGAAAAGTAAACTCACCAAAGTGGTGATTGAAGTTTCATATGAGAAGGAGACGGGCAATGGTCACGATAGACCTAAGTGGACAAGACGGTAACGGATTCGCGTTGATGGGTCACGCCAAAAACTTTGCAAAGCAAATGGGATTGGATGGCAAAGAGATCGTCTACGAAATGCAACAGGGCGACTACGAGTACCTTGTCGATGTGTTTAAACGGTACTTCGATGGGGTGGTAGAGGTTGTCGAAACTGAAAACGATATGTTTGATGAATTTGATCAAGATGATTGGGAGGACGAGTGATGACAGTGAAGGAAGTTAAATACAAGATCGGCGCTGATGGAAAGCCGATCACAGATCGGAGCGATAAGAACCTATGTCTGACAGCTCAAGAAATCGAAACGATTATAGATCTGCTGGATAGCAAAGATCAGTTGACATGGGATTTAGCTGAAGAACTGTACGACGCGCTTGAACACAAAGATACTATCTTTGAGGTGTAGCCATGGCAGTAAACGAGAACGGGCTACATCAGATACGCTATGTGCTGATCCGCTACAGCCAGTACGGGTCAGCCTATGAGGTGTTTGATAAGCATGACATAGGACTGCGTAAATTCGCAGAGGAGGCCGAGAGTGAGATGCGAGCAGGGCGTGTCCCATCAATCACACTCAAGGCACATGAAACGAAGTCGAACCAAGAGGAGCGACATTCGTTATCGAAAGACGGGTTTGATAACTAGCAACAAGGAGATGTGCATGAATATGCAGAGACAGAAGAAGATTGTCGATGAGACGATGGAGATTTGCAGGGGGTTTATCCGCAAGACAGAGCAGCAAAGCATGGATGTGTTTAAACACGCTGGATCTCATAGCGAACTCGATGTGATGTTTGCTCGCATGGTGATGATCGTTCACGATCAATTGATGGAGATAGATCTTTCGGATTCATATAGTTCAGTGCAAAACAACCTGCTGCTGCAATGCCTACACGTTATCCGCAGGGCACACGCCAGAGCGCTGGAGGGTTTGATCGAACATGAGCGTATCCTCGCAGCGAAAGAGTCGTTGACCAGTGCGAAGCATTAACCGGCAAGTTGCGGCAAGGGGTGCGGCCATGATCCTAGCGGTCATGGCGTACCTCTGTGTCAGCGAGCAGGACTTCGTAGAACAATGCACAAGCGATCCCGTTTGTGCGTCCAAACATATTCGTAAGTAGGTAACACATGAAGATTTCAGAACTCAGAAAAATCGCCAGCGATATGGGCGATAAGAAAATCGTGGGCATGATCAAGAAAGAAGTGACCAAGGCTCGCAAGGATGATGGCATGGTGGCTATCTGTGACATGGTAGATGGGCTGCTTGCAGCCATTGATGAGAAGAAGAAGGAGAGTGCCAGTGAGTAATGTTTACAACATGAGCGGCGAGAAAATTGATGTGGGTGAGGATGTGGACTTGGATCGCACTGTACGCATCCAACTACAGTCGCCATCACACAACATCTTGGGCGGGGTTCAGAACTTTGCCATGACTGCCAACGCCGAGGAACAACTGCTTCATGCGATGACTCCAGAGCGTTTAAACGAATGGGTGCAGTCAACGCTCCGCCGATTCAACGGCTTGGATTGGGGTGTCATCTGCGATGAAGACAAGGAAACCAACCTAGCCAGCGTGAAGCGTGGCGGCATGGTGATGGGTCAGTACCCATACAACGACGCCAAAGATCTGGTGTGGCTGATCTTGGATGCAGGGCACGAGACTCTGACTGTGCTGATGCCGGAGGACTACTGATGTCTGGCGTACCATGGATCGCCGCTGCCGTACATCTAAGGCGCAACGGGAGTACGCTCAAGCAGATCGCAGAGGAGATCAGCGTACCCCTTAGCACCATGCGGCCATACCTTTTGAGCGCAATGACAGAGGAGGAGTACCTGTCTTTGAAGAAGCCAACGCGCAACTCCGAACGGGCTGACCGCATAAGGTTGGCCATACGGGAGGGCGAACGCAGCATGGCAAGCATCGCAGAAGACGAAGGCGTTAGCCGTCAGTATGTTTACTCGGTCAAGTGGAAACTTGAAGGCGCAGTGGATAAAGCAATCAAGGATCTAGGTGACAAGGATTATGTCGATGACAAGGTCGGCATCCTTCAATCCCAAGATGAGCGCAACAAAGCCATCGAGGAGATCGAAAGAATGCTTGACGTTTAAACGCTACCTAATCGCCGCAGGTGTCTACGCACCACATTGTAGACACTTGACGGCGCAATCTTAATCGCTCTCGCAATCTCTGCTTGAGTCACGCCTTCGCTGTAAAGCCTAGCCACTCTCTCAACTTCTTCGTCCGTCAAAGGTTTACGCTTTTCGTAGACCTTTGGTTTCTCAAACAACCTGTGCGCATCATCCTGTGCGCGTATCGCTTTTAAAAACTTTGCGCTCATCCCGATAACCCCCCTGTTGGTGTCCGATAACTACCGTCAACGTAGTTGTATTTGAGATCGACTGTCCCCACCCTACCACTCTGCTTGAATCTTATCTTCTTCACATGCACTCGGATGTCATCCGATCCTTCCGTGAAATCCCTTTCCACAATTAGAATGTTGTCTGCCTTGTTGTAAAAGTTTGCTGATCCAGCTATGTCGTATGGCTCTGGAACAGGGAACGTCCCATCCTGATTCCTTCTCAGCTTCGCTGGGTGGGCAACCAAAAATATCGCGCACTCGTTTGCTGCTGCCCAACGCTTGAGTGAGGCTAACATCTGCGACACATACTCCGTTTCCGTCCACCCGCTAGGGCGGCGGTGTTCAAACTCGTTGTACGGATCAAGGATCAGGCCGCGCACGTTTGGGTATCGCTGCACACACGCGGTTGCATTCTCCAAACACCACTCCACAGTAGGCGCTTCGTCTTCGGATCTAATCCAGTAGTAGTGCTTGCCAATAAAACTAACCGCCTCTGACCACTCGTTGTGGTTCATCTTCTCCCCACTACGCACATCCCATGCTGGCTTGCCGACAAATTTAGCTGCCAACTTGTTGATGTGTTCGTCAACTGGGTTCTCAAACGAGCAAACTGCAAACCTCCAATCCTCCATCGCCGCAAGGTTTAAACAGATTTGATCTAGGAATTCTGACTTACCAACTCCCGGCGCTCCACTGATAATGTTTAGCTCGCCAGCCCTCACCCGATAGTTCAGATCCAGTGCGGCAATACCTGTGCTAACACCAGTTTTCACATCGCCATTCAGCAATGCGAAAGCATCGTTCACATATGAGCGTGTCTCATGCAACGCTTTTAACGGCCATGGTTCTGCGCCATCCACAAACTCCTTGAACTTCTCCGCGCCGTAGCCGACGAGCATATCGTTTGGATCTTTGCAGCCCTCTGGCCAATCAACCCGCCAACATCTATGCCTACCCAACCTACGCGCAAGCTCATTGCGCATTGCGATACCAACGGAATCCCCATCCGTGAGCAAAACAATCCGCTTGAACTGCTTTAACTCCTCCTCCAGATCCTCCACCCACAACAGCTTCTTGTCACTCGCACCATCAGGTACGCTTATGACGTTGCTGTATCCCACCTCCATGCATGTTAATGCATCTACCTCACCTTCGGTGATAATCAATTGGTCGTTGCTTGGCTCAATCAGGTTCCACAGATAGGGGAGCCTCGCTCCATTCTTGATCTGGCTGAACTCCTTTTGATTGCTTCGGAACTTGACGTTGATGATCTTGCCCCCGCAATCCCTATGCACAAACGCAATAGCTCGCTTGCTCTTTCCGTTCATGTACGCGCTACCTGTCTCCACCCCAGCCATCTCGACAACCTTACGAGAGATACCTCGGTCACTGAACCATTTGATCACGCCCTCGCTAGGCTTTTCCAAATCGGGTATGACCGGCGGCTCCTTTGGCTTGACCACTTCAGGCCGCTTGCTCCGTTTAAACGGGCTACTATTCATGCTGTTTCTCCACACATTCCCTGTCCAATCGCAGTGATGGCAACGCCATTGCGCTCCTTCACCGTCAATAGAAATTGACAGACAATGCTCATGTTTATTTTTTGTACGGGTGCTACTGCACTTGGGGCAAAGTATTTTTGATTGCCCCTCAGACAGCGCATTGATGGCGAAGCCTTCGCTTGCCAGAGAATCCCAGAAGTCCACGGCTAGGGAGCCGTCTTGAATCTAACGCGACCATCGGGAGTTATCTTTCTCCCGACAGGGTCAGTCCTGTTCTCCAGTGCAGCCTTGGCATCTTGCTTGGCAAGGTAGGCTGATGTGCTTAGGAACCAGCGTTGCTGGGTCTTGATCTCTGCATCGTATGTGAGCCAATCGTCACGCGATTGCAGAACTGCATCTAAGTTTGGAATGTTTTTGTAGCTGTTTGCCCACCGATCATAGTCGGCTGCTTTCAGCTTGATAGTGTTGCCGTTGAATTTGTATTCAGTCGAACTCGCCATTTCTAATTTGCTCCTTTGTTGCGATTTGGAACTGCCTCATTTCATAATGATTCACAGGCTCCATGTCCTGCTCATCTCCCCTGTCTTTCCTGCCTCCCCATTGGATTGAATCCGGTTTGGCATTCACCATACTCAAGTAGCCCACGGTTCCGCATGACCACTCCACAATCAAAAATACATCCAATCCGGTTGCACTTGCAAGAGATTTCGCGCTCGCCACCTTGTGGCTGCTGATCATATATGTTGGGAACGTACCGAAAGGATGCGTTCTTGTTTTGATTTCACCGAACCCCTCTACCTCTCCTGCATCGTTAATAAACGAATAGTCGATGGCGTACATTTTGGGGTTTGGCTTTGCTTGAATGTCCCACATCACAGCAATTTTACCTGCCAACGCGCTTTCGCGCTCGCGGTCTTTGCTTGTTTCGTACACTGGCCTCATAGGAGTTACCTCTGTTGCGATAGTTAGATCGGATGGAGAGAGAAGGACGCTCCCCCCAAACCCCCCTCATCAAAGGAGATTGGAGAGAGAAAGTCAGATCGGACGGAGCCGAGCATGGACATTACCGCGAATTTATATAGCGCCCTTGCGGTCTTACCCCCTTGCGCATTTCTTGCTTTCTTAAAAAAGCACAGTCACAATCCCCTTGTCAACTTCTCATCACAACTTGTTGACATCCTTTGTTGCGAAGGAAGGCTCATCGTCACGCCCCGTCTGTGGCGATGGGCCATTTTCGTTGTGATTAATCTCCGTGATAGTTATCTCCGCTCTGGGATTTTCTTTGTCCAGAAATCTACGGCTGCTGATTTGTTTAAACTGCCTGTCGTTTTCGTACAGCAAGCCTTGCATCGCATCGAGCAGAATGCTGGGATCAAGATCCTGTCTGCGTGTTGGGTAGTAGATGTCTGCGTGGAATGACAGGTCGCCTTCAAGCATGTTGTCCATCTTCCCGATCTGCGCTTTCACATCTTTCTCAAACTGAATAGCGGCCTTGGACTTTATGAAGCGAGGCTTACCCCCAAAGGTGACAAGACGCCGACTGTTAGACTTGCTTTGCGCAACTCCAAAAATTATTTTGTTGACAGACCGTTTTTCCATGTGTTCCAATCGTACCCCATACCTATCGCAACAATGGTAACACATGAACTACACCAATAAGTTAGGGCTTCCTGCCCCACTAGCCGCAGCGCTGACACGCGACAGCTACACCAAGGGTGATGCGTCGTTTAGTGCGACGGGGTTGCTGCGCCCACCTCGCATGGCAGCTTTGTTCGATGACCCGAACAACATCATGTTCAGAGATGTGAGCAGTAATCTTTGGACGCTGTTTGGAACAGCAGTCCACAACATTCTCGAAGACTCAAAGCATCCCGACTTTATCACGGAGGAGCGCCTGTACTGCTCTGTGAGCGGCGTAAAGCTATCAGGTGCCATAGACGTACAGCATGTGCAACCGGATGGCACACGGGTGTTACAGGACTACAAGACGCGCAAAGCGTATGGCGTTATGAATAACGACAGCGACGAGAAACAACTCAACATATACGCATACATAGCGCACAGGAACGGTATCGAAGTAAGCGGGTTGCAGATCATTAACTTCATCAAGGATTGGAGCAAGCACGACGCTGCTCGCAAACCGGAATACCCGCAGCACGACATTTGGATTCAAGACATTCCTCTTTGGCCTATCGAAAAGACGGAGAAGTTTGTTGTTGAGCGGATCGCTGCACACCAAGAGGCTCTGTCTGGCAAGTTGCCTGACTGCACAGACGAAGAGCGGTGGCTCCGAGAGGAGAAGTTTGCAGTGATGAAGGAGAAGCGGGTACGCGCAGTGCGTGTGTTCGATTCAATGCAAGAAGCTGAGACATTCATCTCGGCACAAAAGGATGCAGACAAGCACAGGATTGATCACCGTCGAGGACAACCTCTACGATGCGAGCAGTTCTGTGATGTGTCGCTGTACTGCGACCAATATGCTGCGTTTAAACAACAAGGAGAAAGTGATGAGTGATGTTACCTACGGTGACATTTGGGAGAAGTTGTATCCAATCAACTGTACTGAGTTTGCCAAGAGCAAAAACAACTTAACGTACCTCGCTTGGAACTCTGCATGGAGACTCTTGATGATGGAGTATCCAGATGCGCACTATGAGTTTCAGCCAATGGAGGATCATCCAGACGGATCACAGACGGTGCATTGCATTGTGGTTATCGGAGGTTTGACACGACGCATGTGGCTTCCTGTGATGGATTACAAGAACAAGGCGATTGCAAACCCTAATGCGCGTGATGTCAGCGACACCAAGATGCGCTGTTTGGTTAAGTGCATTGCCATGTTTGGCTTAGGGTTCCACATCTTCCAAGGCCAAGTGCAGCCAGAGGATACTTGGAACGATGACTCAGATGAGTCAGCGGAAGAGCCGGTCAAGGAGCCAGAGGCAAAGAAGAAGCCCAAGGCAAAGCCAAAGGCGGATGAATCTAAGGATATGTTTGTTGAAGACACTAATGTTTTGAAGGATGAGCTTGCTCACGCAGCAACCATTGATGAAGCAAAGGAAGTTATCAATAAGTATTTCCCATCAATCAAGCAAGGTTATGCGGATCACGAAGGATTCCAAGGCTTGCTTGACCACATCCAAGAGCGCTTGGATCAAATCAAAAACATAATACCGCAAACAGAAGGAGAACCGTTCTAATGGCATTTGAAAGAAAAGACCTGCAAGGAGCAGCGTTTAAGAACGACAAGAAGGAGCTGGATTGGCACGCCGATTTCAGGGGCGACATTCTTGTTGGTGGGGTGGATTACTACTTGGATATAACCAAGAAGGTGGCGGCGTCTGGATCGAACTACCTTCGCGTGACGCTCAAGCCCAAGGCACAAGATGCGCGAGCCTCTGCCGAGGCGGCGGTGTCACCGTTTAAGAAAGCGGAGCCAGCACCAGACGATGACTTCGACTTTTAGGGGGCCGTATGAGTAAGACAAAAGGATATGTATTGGGCCTTGAAGATAAGCTGTCGCAGTCTGAATCAGACATCAGGGCAGCTAGGCGCAAGCTTAGAGGGCTAGGCGTGGAGGTTATGAAGACTCACATGCCTGACCCATCTATTGACGAGGACATGCTTACCAACTTAGACGAGCGCATCAAAGACGCGAAGTTGATACTGGACGGACTGAACTCTCTGGTAACGACAGCAGAAGAAATGGTGAAGGAATTTGCAGAAGAAAACGTGGTCGAAAAAACTACGAAGCCGTAGGCATCTGCAAACGGTGCGTGAACAGGGCTGCTTGGTTTGTTACAGGCCAGCCCAAGCACACCATCTTACCTTTGTAGAGGAAGATGGATTGCGAGGTATGCGAAGAAGCGGGGATCAACACGCAGTCCCTTTATGTGATGACCATCACAGACAGCTTCATGCGCATGGCAACGAAAAGCGATGGTGGGCGCTACAAGGTATCGACCCCATGGCGTGGTTAGAAATGTTTAAACGCAACGAAGGAATGAGAGATGACAGCGAAGAAGAAGAGTAGCCCTGCTAAAAAGAAAAAATACTATGTCACTAAGAACGACATGATTCTTAACCTACAGCAGCAACTGGCTGTTCAACAGGAGCATCACGAGAATAATCTAGCGCACCTACAATCCGAGATAAAGGATAGGGACGAAGCTATTCTTTATCTTGAAAAAGATTTGGCGCAAGCACGATCTGTTATGCAGAAGCATTTTGCGCAACGGTACATATCTGATGATGTGTTTGATTTGTGCAACAAGCTATCAGCAGAAGACGTTTCTGCAATTATGCATGTGTTTCGTGAGCGAATGACGTTTGTTCTTGAAGAAAATAAATCGGGCGATACGCGACAGATATTTACCGACACCGAGATAGATTGCTTTGCCGCAGAGTCTGCCAGTATTTTCGTTTACTTAACTGAGGATAATCCCGATGGAGATTAAACCGGCTCGCAAAATATACGCACTAGAGGCGCACATAACGACGGTGAAGTACTTCTCAATAGAGGCTGACTCTTTGGAGGAAGCAAAGGAGAAGGCGACCAACGAAGCCAGACGATTTATGGGCAAGGATTGGAGAGGGCTAGTTATTAAGGAGGCAGACGATGAAGGGTGAGGACATAGCGGAAAGCTTTGAGGCAAAGAAGTATGCGTATCGGCAATCGAAAGATGGGATGGTCTTGTCTTTTGTGCTGCACCCCAGTGATGTGCCAAAGGATATGGCCACCTCCCCAATCGGGCAGCGGTATATGATTGCCTGTGCGCAGATAGATGACTTTGAAAACCCCATCAGGCCAGCGGCTGTTACGGACGCAGAGAAAGCTTTAGCTAGGGCCAACCTCATATGTAGGGATGAGTCGTATATCAAATGGGTTCGCATGAATTACTATCAATGGCACCCTGTTGATGAGACTCAGAGCGACGAGGATTATGCGGCAGATGTCATTAGATTTATTTGCGGCATCGAATCTAGGTCAGAACTCAAGACAAACGAAGAAGCTAGGGAGCGTTTAAACGAACACCTCAAGTTGTTTGAAAGCGAGGTTAGCGCATGAAGACTTGGTATACCGAGGAGTTGCGTAGGTTACGCGCCGACCAAGGGATGTCGCTTCAAGAGTTGGCTGACAAAGCTGGCAGCACTAAGAGTTATGTTGGTCAGGTGGAACGCGGTCTACGCAACCCCAGCTTCGGGATAGTGGAGAACTTGGCCAACGCTTTGGGTGCAAAGGTTTACATACAGCTAGAGACTCCAGAGCCTCCTACCGCTGCTGCAAAAGATAAGCGCAAACGCACTTCCATTGTAAGCAGATTTATGTAACAACAGTGTTAGGTCAGGGCCTTGATCAGCCGCCGTAGCACGTTCCCGTCCGTGTATGACCGAAGGCGGGTTCGCAACTTTCCGGGGAACCGGGTAGCGTTTAAACAACCACCTACTAGAGTGTTTTAGATACCCGTAGTGAAATCAAAACACAGTTATAGGTAATGTTTAAACACGGATAGTAGAGGATAATCTATATGATTACTTACCGAACTTCTGCTTCTGTGATTTAGGCGGAGACTTTCTGCTACCACCCTTCCCACTCCAGAACATCTTGTTTGCCCAGTAAGCTGCTGATGTTTTGCCCTTCTTAATGTTCTTTGCATGGCGAGCTTTGAAACTTTTCCTAGCCTCGTCACTGTAGTTGTGACCCATCTTCTGATCACCAAAGCGAATGATCTTCATCTTCCCGCCATCGCGCACAGCCACGACACCTTTCTTTGTCTTGTGGCTAGGCGTTCTTTTTGGCTTGTTTAAACCAGTAAGGCCGACCTTCTTTAGCCTATTCTTCTCTGCATCTGTCAAACTCATTTGCGGTGCCTCGCTGTTTTCTTGGCAATCTTTTTGGGCTGAGAGCTATGCTGCTTGCCTTTCTTTGTGTCTGCCCGTTTCTTCTTTGATGTCGCTGCATACTCTTTGCTAGACAGAGACTTGATTGCTTTCTCTGGCAAGTATCGCTCGCCTGTAGCCTTCTTCCCTTGGGTGCTAGGCTTCCCTGACTTGGTTCGCCACTTCTGTTTTGTCCACTTCTTGAGGGACTTCTGTGACTTCTTGAGAGGCATTACTTGTACCCACCACCGGCATCTTTGTATGCCTTAGCGAGCATCTGGGCTTTACGCGCCGACCACTGGCCAGCCTTTCCACCCTTCGTACCCGCTTTGATGCGGTTGAACTGGCGCTTGCGCATCTCTGGTTTAGTGTAATTGCCAGCCTCGTTGACGCGAGACTTGCTCTTTTTCTTCTTAACCTTTCCGCCTTTGGCGTATCGTTTAAACATAATCGCCGCTTCTTATCATCTCGGTTACTTCCACAGCGCGGTTGCCAACCTGTTGGCTCCAACGCGAATCCATAAACTCATCGGCTGCAATGTCGAACTGCTCGCGGCTCATTGCTTCAATCGCTTTCACAAATCCGCGCAGTCTTGTCATGCCGAGGTTAAAGCTTATGTCGATCATCGCATCCTGTCGCGCTTCATTCAAAGCCGGAAACCAGAAGTAAGCGTCAGTCAATTCCTGACGGACTCTCGTGATGTCGTTCTCCAGCAAGTAGTCTATCTCGTCCTCAGACAGCCCAAGGCCACCGTTCTCGTCAATGTTGCGCCCGACACCTACAGTGATCATATCCTCTGAACACTTGTACGCATGGCTGCGCACACCCTCATGCCTTCGCAGCATCTCTATTAAATCTTTTGACATCTATTTCTCCCTGCTAACGCCTTGTACTTTTTCGTAGCTACGCATAGCCCCAAGGCCCAACATGCCCATCATCACAGGCACTAGCAATGTTGTGTCTATCTCCGGCACTTCGACCCAAATGCCAAGTATATTAGAAAGAATCGTGTTGTAAAAAAGACCAAGCGCGCACACCCAACCGATACAAGGTCGCCAGCCAGCCACGAACAAAGATTTAGAAGCCGCTTCAACTTTATTTACTTCTAACTGTCCTTTAGCAAGCTCTTGAGCATGTCGCTCTGCCATGGTTGCAATCTCGTGGGCCAAGGCATTCTTCTGGTCTTTATCTTCAATGACCTTATCAAGCAGTGAGGTAGCTGGGCCTATGAGTGATCCTAGTATGCTCATTCCGCTTCCCTGTCTTCTCTACGAAGACGCTCAGTAATCAGCCGTGTTGTTCTGCCAGCTTCTACGAGCGCTGCATATTTCTGCCTATAGTCCTCAAGCTTAGAGTTGTAATTCTTAACTCTGCGCTGACGCTCGGCGCGTGACAATGTTTGGTCTTTCAGAACCCGACGCCTTGCTGCGAGTACATCATTACGCTCTTTATCCAGATACGTTAAAGACAAAAGTATTTGTCTAGGATCTACATTGGTTACGTTTAAACCAATCATGCGCATTAATGCTTGACCCACAGTGTCGCTTTCAACACCGCTAGCTTTTTTACCGCCGCGCAATGCGGTGTTTAGTTTAGATACCGCACCGTATTCTGTGTTCAAAAATCCCGGCAAGACATATTGATTAGCTGCCCAGAACATAGCGTCGGTAAGCTTCCCACGCTTATAGAATGGTCGCTCTATGGCGTTTTCTATGTACATCGGGTCTGATGGGTTAACTATTGGACGCTGTGTAAACGGATCAAGATTTTGTGATGCGCCAAACAACGACCATGCTGGGCCACCAAACATGCCCACTAACGAGGTGACATCTTTAACGCTGAAGCCCTGATCTTCCGCTGCCTTTGTGCCTGTTGCAGTCTTAACACCAGCGGCTAGATTTGCTCCGAGGCCAGACAGAGAACCCCAAGGATACAAATAGCTTGTGTCCATAAACTGCAAGCGACCTTGTGCATCTCTAGCTGGCAACGGTATAAGGCCGGGATTGTTTCTCAGGTAGTCAGGCAGTGACTTCTTAACTTGCTCGTACTCATCATCGTCTATATCGAACATAGACATAAACAACGATGGCAACGCATAACTAAGGGCGACATATGGCGCAAACTTAGTTGGGTTACGCAATGCAGTCTTTGCCAATACTGGTAGAACTTTGTATTGGAACGTAAGGAATGGGATACCCAAGGGGCTTTGTCGCAATCCACGCACCACTTGCGGGACATCAGAGTAATCAAACAGATACTCTTGAGCCTTTAAGAATGCATCGTCTGCCGAGCCGCCCTGTCGCTCCATTACATCTATGGCTATTGCAGTCTTGCCTACAACTTCAATGCCTTGATATATGTTGCTGGCTTTGTTTGCCAATCGCGTCCATGTATTTAGCTTGAGCCAACCCAACAACCCGATGTCTTTTGCATCAACTGACTTTAAGAAATCAAGCATGTCATCAGACATCTGCATAAGCTCTTGATCAGTAAATGATGACTGCTGCACTCCTCGCTTTAGCATCTCTGCAAAGTGCTTGGAGTTTTCAAAGTCATTGTTTCTGTACGCAACGATCTCTCTCGCAGCCTCAATCATGCGAGGAAGAACGCGATGGAATGGCACACCTGACAAGTGAATCAGTATGGCGTTACTGAAAGTGTTACGCGCAATGGTCGGTGGGTTAAGCGGAACCTTGATGGTCTTCCAGACAGCCGTGAATTTGCGGCCCTTCGACATGAGATTAACGTATGCCTCGTCGCCCACGTTGAGCATTGCGCCTGACGAAACGACATCATCATAGATCTCTGTTCGCACTAACCGGCCAGCAAGCAAACCATACTCTCTTGTTTTCGGGACGCGCCTGTATTGGTCACCATATTGCTGGAGAGCAACTGATATATCCTTATTGGGATCAGTTAAGTATTCCGATAGGCCGCGCTCTTCAAACGTAGTTATTACAGCCTGTTCCATTTGATCTGCGTCGTTACGGAGTCTTGCTGCTCGCTCTGGCTCTGCTGCTTCTAGCGCCGTTGCTATATCACGAAGCGTCTGCACCTCATTTATAAGATAAAAACCGCTCACATTAGATGGCTGTCCGTTCTCGTCCGGTGGGCCATACGGAACCAAAAACTGATCGTCATTAGTAGTCCAGTTCTTGTTCTCAGATATAGAGTTCATCCACTCTATAAACTGCAAATCCCTTACAGGCCGCTGTATGGCGCGAGAAACTAGGAAGGCAGGGTCAAGCTCATTAATTGCGCCCAACGCTTCTTGCGCTTCTGGGTCTAAATCTTTTCTTTGTTTGAGATAGCTGAACTTAGCGTCCCGCTTATCTTCAAGCACATGCTTCAAGTACATGCGCGGCAAGTATGAGCGCTTGTTCTCAAAGTATGTCTTGGCTGGTAACAGTCCAGCATTCATAAGCTCACCACCAAGGCGCTCAATCATGTCCTTAGCTTTAAACGCTGCTGCCGCTGCCCGGTTGTCAAGCGCTTGAAGCTGTTTAAACAGCGCCTCTTCTTGAGCAGGTTCACCTGTGGTCATGTACTGATAGATAGTGCTGCGCAAAAGCTCCGTAGATTGTCGGTTCTTTGAGCCTTTCCGTGTCAGGAACTTGTTGCCAATCTCATCTCTAAGGTATTCAGCGATCTTAGAGGATCGTGCCACAACACCAAGGTATTCTGCTCGTGACAGGTAAAACTCTCTCTTATCTGGCATTGCCCTTAGTGTATTGAAGAACGGCAAGCTGTTGATGAAGTCTATTCCCCTCTGACGGGCATTCTTAAATACGCCTCTTAGGTCATCGGTGCCTTTGTTTGTAGCCTCTACGCGATCATTCTCTTTACGGGCATAGTATATTTCTGATGCTTCTTGCAATTGATCTGATGAGCGCATGTCATCAGTGATCTCAAATGTTCGTAACTGGTTTCTCTGAGGAGATGTAGTAATTGCGTATCGTTGTGTTACATCCCCAAAATCTTCTGCTGGAAAATCTGGATCTCTCTCCCTAAAAAAATCTTGTGTCGTATCGCTTTCGATCAACGCTCTTTGCAAGGCTTGCGCTTCTGCTGTGCCCTCCCCTATTGGTCGGCTGCGGCTACCAGCAGACGCAGCAGGATCATTGCTAATGTCAACAATCGTTGCTTCTTCAAAAGGAATGACATCGCCCATCCCTGTAAGCGGAGAATCGCCTGTGCCAATATACAAACGCTTGTCTTTATTGGCGCGTTTTATTTCTTCTTTGGCTTTTTTAAACGGCTTGCCTGATGTTCCAAACAACCGAGCCATTGCTTCGACAAGCTGCTGCGGCATCTTTTGGTCGTAAATGTTTTCAAACCCACCGCCCACAGGCAAATCAATAGCGCCCGTAGTTCTGTCTCTAGCGTCCCGTATAGCGGGAACATCCAACAAGCTTTCAGATTCTAACTCTTGTGCAGTAAGCTGCTCTCCTCGCTCCTTCTTTGCTTTAAGCTGCTCTAGCTGAGTAATCTTTTCTTGTACAAAAGACACCAAGTTTGGCGCATAAAATCCTGAACTCGTACCCATCTCATCCAATACAAGCTTAGATATGTTTTCTCCGAGCCAATCGTTTACGTTGAGCTTAAGCGCGTTATCAAATGACAACCTAGAATCTTTTTCACCTAGCTCAATAGTGCCCCTGTAAAAACTGCCAGAAAAATACTCGCCTTCATTACTCACGCCTTCTACTGGCTGCGTATATGAAGCAAGAATCTTCTTGGGTATTAACGGGTTCCGCTCTATAAGCGCTTGCGCCATTGACAGAGCAACAACATCCTCGTACAGCGCTTCCGAAGACTCGTCAAATTCTGACTTAATAGCTCTTTCTGCTGCTTCCAGATCAAGATTGAAGAAGCGCAACATAAAATCGCCTTTGACTTGCGGATTAAAAAGATCTTCAACCCGCTCAAAAGCTTGGCTAATTGCCTGATCAGCATACTGAACTTTTTCTTCTTGCTCTAAGAATGCTTCCTGACCAAGGGGCATTCCACCTAAAGCTTGTGCTTTGGGAAAGGATAGATCTTGATCTATATCTAACTCTACTGGAGTAAGTAACCCTATGTTTTCATTGAGCCGCGCCAAAACGTCTTCTTTGAAAAGAATGATGCCATCCTCTTCCATTTCATCAATTTCTTTGTCGGTAAACCCTAAGTCTTTAGCGCCACCAAGTTCGTCTCGGACAACCTCAAATAACACAGAGCCATCTGAGTTTCTTGTTTTGGGCCGCATGACTTTTTTGGGCAAAGCGCTCAACACCAAACCATCAATATGCTCTTTGACGCCATTACGATAACGCTCTACTTGCATTTCGCTATTTGATATTGCTATTTGATCATAGCCATTTTTAACAGCCATCTTTGTAAGCATATCCATAGCAAATGCTAGGCGTTGATTTTCGTTTTTAAGCGGAAGATCAGGGACTGTTACGCCATAAACTTTATCTTTGTATTCATCAACAGCTTGTCGGACTAGCTGTTTTTCTTCCCTGTTTAAACGGTCAAAGTTGTCTGATGAAATCTGGCCATCGCTATACAAATCACTTGCTGCAAGCGCCTTCATCTGCGTTTGGGCGCTTTGATGAAGATCCGATTGAATCTCCTCCACAACAAGAGCTATATCTCCATTATCCAAAACAATATCTGACACCCTCATATGCATAATCGGGTTTCGTATATCGGGAAAATGTCCGTGATACCAGCCTTCGCCAGCTAATGTGGGAACCGATAAAACAATGTCTCTATAGTTTCGATCTTCAAGCGCGGCAGGGAGTTGACCTTCAGGAGGTTGTGGTATTTCTCTGCCACCCATCGTTGTGTAAGCATAGTAGAAATTAGGAGCTTCACTTTCTGTCGGGTCTACAGAAACCTCTGAGCCTACACCAGCCTTTGTTAGTGTCGGATCTAAGTTTATTGATTCCGCTTCTTCTTCTGTTGCTTTAAGTTGCTGCCCTTTGTAGCTATTTTCTACAAGGATCTGACCCAATAACTTTTTATCAAATCCCGATTTTGGATCTTTAATTTCCAATGTTAGAGCTTTAATAAGCCCTTTGCGTTGATTATCAGTTGGTTCAGTAAATACGCTTATTTCATTTAGCGCAGACTGAATGCTTTGCGGCAATGCTGGGCCATCAACAGATGGATTAGGCACACTGTCATTGGTTGACAAGTACATCTTGAGCGGCTCAATAACATTCATCGCAAACTTGTTGAGGCGCAAGCTAGTCATTGCCTGATTAGCTACCTGATTAAACGCTTGATTGTTTCTGTCTTCTTGTAACGCAGCCCGATAAGCGGTCTCAGAATCAATGCCGGGGCCGCGATCTTCTGATCTTCCGTAAGCAGACCTATCTATTGGCCGTCCATAGATTTGTATTTCAACAATTTGCTCCATGTCGGATACATGGTCTAACAACTCCTGACCTGATACAGCTTTGTCTTGAGGCAAGGTTGCTAAGAATGACGCAAGCTTAGAGTCGTTAAACTCTTCTATCTTGGTGCCTTGGAGTATTCCTGATAGCTGGTCTTTACCCTTGTCGTTCTTCTTGATGGTAGCCCAAGCTTCTGGCAACGCTTTCTGTGATGCCTTGCCCTGCAATGTGCCAACAAGTCGAGACTTTATCTGTGGCCTAGCCTCTGTTACTGCCGCTGCTGGCCCCTGCTTTATCATGTAAAGCGGCGTAGATGCAGATAGACCTGTCGCATCAAACTGGCTTGTTGCTTGTGGTAAGCGCTTTCCTACGCGACCTTGTCGTATCTCTTCAAAGACTTGCTCGATCTCAGCAGGTCTTCCTTCCCCAGAAAATGCCGCCTTAATCTGTTTAAACAGCTTTGCAATCTTGCTGAATATCCTACGCAATCCGGGGTTAAACTCTTTTGGCACCTTGCCATCTATGTCTAACCCACGATTGTATAGCGCAGAGCCATACGCTATTAGCTCGTTAAGCTTCTGCTCCGGCGTAAGCCCATCAAAAGCGCGATTATACTCTGTTGCGCCCAAGTGATTGGATACAATGCCCTGCAACCTATCTATGTTGGCTGCAAGATCTGCCTTATCTTTATCTGTAAGGTAGTTGTTGTTGTACAGAAAGTGCGTGGCTTCGTGGTATGCGCGGTTTTGTGGGTCAAGAAACCCATCAGCTAATGACACGGCCACTATGTTGCCAGCCTGTAATCCCAATGCTTCTTCCATTGGGTATACAACGCCATCAATCTCTACTTCATTTTGATTTGCTTCGCCGCCCCTACTAGGCCCATAAAGCTGGCTTGCCACCACCAAGTTAGCTTCTGGGGCAATAGAGTTTACTATTGCCTTAACTCGGTTAAAGTCGTTTATATCTAATGGCGCTTTGCTTTTAACAATTCCCGGCCCATCAGGAGTTGCAGTGACCTGAGTTCCTTGTATGACACCAGTATCTTGAAGCCCTTCCTTGCGTAGAAAATCAATGTCATCAAGATCAGACAGTTCGTCTTCTTGATTCGCAGCCTCAATAAGATCTTCGTTCGTTTCCAAGGCATCCAATGCCCCGTTGTGATCTTTTCCTTGCGCCCTTTGCTCACCATAAGCATCGCTTACTAGCTTCCGCAACGGCGCAGACGCACTGTCTTTTTCTAAAAGCAATCCATTAGCAAAATTTACAATGTCTTTCTTTTCTTTAGCACTTAACGCTTTTTGCTTTTTAGTCTGTAGACGCTTGGCTGGCTTTGCTTCTGGCTCCGCTTCCACTACGACTTCTGGCTCTGCCTCTACTACAACCTCTGGAGTCGCATCAACCTCCGGCGTAGGCACCGGAACGCCCTCCAACCTTCGCTGTAGCTCATTAGCGCTTACATTAGGCTCGGCTATCTGGGGTACATCAAAGTCTGTTTGATCCCCTTGCTGGGCTGGCTCACCTAACTCTTTAACCTTTTGTCGCACCAACATACCGAGGCTGCGAATTTCTGAGTCAGGAAATCCCGGCGCACCACGACCAAGATACTTGCGTAACTCGCCCATGATCTGATCATCAGCTTTAGATTTGCTTCTAGGGTTGCCGACTATGTACAACGCCTTGTCTAGCTGCGACTCAAAAACAGGCATTACATTTCTGTATCGAGGCTTGGAGTCTTCTACTGCCTTAGATTGAAATGGATCTTGGGTTGTTTGCGCCTCTGGCGCTTGGTCTGGAGCTTTATAACTAGTCGTTATTTGTGGAACTTGAACCAGCTCCCCATCTTGGAGTATTCCTACTTTTTGGACTCTCTCTATTGTTTCAATGTCGCCTTCATTCGGCGCATTTTCAAAAGTTATGTCTCTAATAAGTCCTTCATCGTCTTCGCTATAAGTTCTTGTGTCTCCTTTTCGCGTTCCTTCTTGAACCGTAAATCCTTCGGCTTCGGCTGCGCGTAATGCTGCCTCGCCTTCAGCAATTAACTGAGGATTATTATCTACTTGGCCACGAGTTATCATGCTAACCGCAGCGTTTATGCGGTCTATTGGTGTTTCTGCATCGGCCAGACGTTTACGAAAAGACGCTGCCCTACGATCTTGTTTTTCTGTTGATACGACCAACTCTTCATCTTGGTCTTCGTCTAATGGCTCTTCAAACGCAGGGGCAGAGCCGTCTACGGCCTCTGTAGTCGGCCCTAACGCCTGTTTAATCTCATCAGCTTCTGCTTGCCTTGCCGCCTCATCGGCCACCCGCTGCTGCTCTGCTGCTTCTGCTTTGGCTTTTTGTGCATCTTGATAGCCAAACGCTTTATCCATCAACTGCGCTTTTTGCGCGTTATCTAAGTCAGCTAGCGATGCGCCTTCTGTCCCAGCAACCTCATCAATCAGCCCTGCTTGCGCCTTCTTAGGAACCCTGCCTCGTTTAAACGCAGCCTTTATAGCCTTGTCTTCTATGTCATCGTAGCGTTCAACGTCTTTATCACCAGCTACTCTGCCAATAACAGTATCAGTATCGTCCCCAAGAATACCGCTAATAATTGGATCGCTTGCTTCATCTGCATTTTCCCCCGAATCAATGATTCCAGCCTCTTCATCAGTAAGCTGCTTGTCATTGTTTGCTGTGGGCCTGTTGCTCTCGCGGCTTGGGTTTCTTCTATCAAGCTCCGCTTCAATTGCTTTTACGTCATAGGCTTTCTTTGCACTAACTTGAGCGGTGCCATCCTCTCCGATGTTCATTGCTTTCACAGCTTCTAACACGGACAAATTGCCAGCATCTACATCAGCCACTAGCTCTGGCGGCAAGAACGCTCTTAGCTTCGCTTCCTCTAGTTCCTGCGCTGTTAGTGAGCCGACATCACGGCCATCAATCTGGTAGCGAGGAGTAATAAGATCAGCATCTTTGGCAAACGAAAGCCCTTGATCTTCTGAAGGAGTCTGGTTTAGCGGTACATAAAATAACTCTTCATCAATAAGTACCTTTGCATCATCACCATCTGTGCCAATAATCTGGCCAGATAACTGATTGCCATCAGCGTCATATACGGCTATTGCCGTTTCATTTCTTTGTGCATCTTGAATAAATTCATCATCAAGAGGGGCTAATGGAGTAGAGTCCTGATACTCCTTGGTGATCTCTTTGTCACTCTTGGGGTAGCGAACCTTGCCGCGTGTAAGTAAATCAAATATGCCACCGGCACCCGCGCCATAACCAAAGTCAGACAGCATACTTTCGCCAATAGGCATGTCTGGGTTGTAGTTGAGCTTGGCGGCAACCTCTTGCAGTACACCAGAAAACGCTTCCTGCGCACCCTCACCGATGCCTGTGGTTCCAGCCTCGCCTAAACGACGAAGTATCTGGCTCTTTGTGGCTCCAGCTATACTATTGGGTATACCTCGCAACACCATCTCAGGGGCAAGCAATTCAAGAAGACCAATTGGAATGCCAAGAGCAGTTGCAAGATTGCGTTGCCCTACGGTGTAATCATTGCCAGCGGCCTTGTATGCCTCAAGCATAGCACTCGATTGACCCGCACCAGCAGAGCCAGCAAATGTGTATTTAATTCCGCTTAACCCTTTAGCCAACCCAAGCGCTCTTCTTGATGCCTCAAGATACTGCGGCCCTTTAGCGGCTAATGCGGTTCCTCTGGCTAATGCTCCAGCCTGACCCAAGCCGGGAAGGGCGAAAGTAAAGATACTTCCAACACCCTCAAAAAGCTTTCCGATCATGCCTTCTTCATTTCCAACATACCGCTTTGCTTCTTGTATGTTTTGAAAAAACTCAGAAGTTTCTCGATCTACTAAGTCTTTCGTAGCCGCCAAACCTACCGCATCCGGTATATCGGCCAACATATCTACTATAGAAAACATGCCTTCAGCCATGCTAAGACCTGTTTGCATAGCACCACGAGCTATACCACGAGGAACGGCGTACAGGCTATCGTCTGTGCCCTCAAACATGCCTGTGGTACTTGGGGGAGGCTCAGTAGCAAATGGCGAATCAAACGCTTTAAATAAATCCAAACCAGTTGTTGGCTCTGGCATGGGCTGTGGCGGCTGCACAGGTTGCTGAACGAAGGGTGCTGGCTGCATTGGCGCACCAGACGCTATATCTAAAAAGCTTCCTTGCTGTGTATCGGGAACATTAAGCTGTCGCGGTAACAGCGATCTCCTCAAACCTTCTGGTGGAGCATCGAAGCTACGCCTCAAACCCGGCGCTGGGCCTTGCAGCGTAGCGATTAACTGCTGAATCCTTTCTTCTTGTGTAGCCATTAAGGAGCTGTTAACGCATATCCAAGCGCCTTTGGATTAATAAAATGATTTTGTGGTTTTTGATAGAATCTTCTCTTTGCAGCGGGTGAGTTGTTAGCGGCAGCTAATTCAAACAAATCTTGCGCATACAAATCTAATACCGCCCTATCTCCTGCAAGATTTTCTTCTTCCATTCTATCTTCAAGCAGCGCCCTTGCTGCTTGCATTCTTTCCGCTGGATCAGGAATTTGTTTTTCAAGCTTCTTAAACTCTCTACTTAAATCCTTAACAATACGCTCTATAGAGCTATTAATGTTTTGTTGCGCACCACGCACATACTGTTGAGCATAACTATTTGCAATATCTGCCTGTAGGATTCTCTGCTCTGGCTTCATATCAGCCGATTGTTCCGTACTATATGCGGTTTCAATAACCTTATTTCTGTTTTCAGCAGCGGTTGCTCGCTCTGTTCTAAAGTCTTTATATTCGTCCGCAGAAATCTTGTAGGTTTCTAATAGATTTTTTTGATTAGCTTTATCAACATCAACATTAATACGCATTGCGTCGTAGTAACTATCCTGCCTCATCCTTGCTAATTGATTTCTGGCGGTTTTATTAGATGTTGCCAAGGTTGCTTGAAAAGTTTGCGCATCAGTAATCTTCTTCATTGCGTTTTCTTGTCGTTTAAACGCAGTGTTAGCCTTACCTTGCTCTCTTTGATACTCAGCTAAGGCGTGTGCATAAAGTTCTTTCTGCTCTTCGCCTGTCATCTTGTTCATAACGCCAGCGGCACCAGCCAATCCTTGAGACATTGCCGTAATAAAGTCTGGGCTTTTACTTCCAGCCGCTTGAAAGAATGCTTGAGCCATGCCAAGCGACGTTTGTTTCTTTAAACGATCTTTAATGTTTTGGCGGGTAGGCAAGTCTTTTTCTAAATCCGCGAGCTTCCTAACAGAAGCATCTACTTCTTTATTATATTTTGCTTCTCTTTCTTGCAGAGTTTTTAATAAGTCACCCTGCAATCCATTTATTTTAATTTGTTGAGAATCCAATTGCTGCAACGCCGCTCGATCCGCAGCAAATTGCGGGCTTTGCTCATATGGAGTAATCCCCGCAACAGTTAAATCATTTACTGGAACATTAAATGGGCCAGTTGCTTGTGCCACCGCATCTTCTGGAGTTGCAAATGTACTTATTGTCCCAGCGCCAGCGGTGCCGCTAGTAGTGGGGCCGCTAGTAGTACCGCTAGTAGTACCGCTAGTAGTACCGCTAGCCGCAGCGTTTGCTGCGTTACCAAGAATGCTGTTAATAAAGTTTTGTCTTGATGGCAGTGTCGCAAGAGTTGTGCCGGGAGCTGCTATTACGTTACTGATAGACCCACTAGGTTGAGCGGCTGGTGCTGGCGCGGCCATAGGGCCATACCCTTGCGGCAATGTTATTCCTTGAGCGCCACCGGGGATAAGGGCTTGTACTCCGACCTGTGAACCCACAGGGGTACGGCTTTGTATGTTGCCCTGCGGCAATCCAGATTGGCGAAATAACGCAGTAGCAGCTTGTTGTCTTTGGCTCTGTAACGCAGCATCCATGGTCTGTTCTTTGGTTAAGGGGTTTGGAATATCCACTCCCGCTGATCCCACTCCAATCAAACGTTGGAAAGGAGTAAATTGTGGGTTTGGAACAAAAGTAGAGGCTTTATATGCTTGCCCTGCCGCTTCCACTTCTGGCTGATAAATGTCTGTTCCAGCCATAGCTTCTTCATACTGCGACTGCAAATCATCTAGCTGCTGTTGCGACAAATTAAAACCAGAAGGCACCTGTATATTGCCACTAAGGATTGCTTGTGGGTCATACCCAAGGAACTGGCTAAGTGCGTCCATGTATTGTTGGTTGACACCAATAGCGCCCTGACTACCAGCTTGGAATCGACGTATCAAACCGCCAGCTTGCATTGCAGGAATACCACCTCGCGCTGCAAGCGCAGCCAACTCAGGCGAAATGCCTTGAGGCATAGGCGCACTAGGCGCTGTAGGCGCTCCTCTGGCCATAAGAGCCTGTCTACCGGCAGCAGCACCCTGTGCCATAGGTGCAGCTTGTGGGGCTTGTGGGGGCATAGGTTGACCCATAGGAGGCATTTGTGGTGCAGCTTGGCGGTTAGCCATATTAATTAGCTGATCCACTACAGGAGGCATCTGTCCTTGTTGTGGCATCTGCGCATCTTTGCGTATATCGCTACGAGCTTTCATTTCGCTTGCAGCAATCACACCTTCAATGCCACCAGCTTTTGCAAGCTGTGCCAGCGCTTGATCAGGCAAGTCCTCAGTCCTGTTAGCAATCCTTAGTAGGTTTTCCATTGCCATGTTTAAACGCCTTACGCAGCTAAGTTAGCAGCGCCCATTAAGAAGTTAAGTAGTTGCGCGTTTTGATTCGGAGCAGGGCCGGACGTTGTTTGTGTCTGTCCAGCGTATGCAGCAGGATTCATGCCTCTCAACAAGTTAGAGAAGAATGCTAGCTGTTGCTGAGGATAATCACGTTGCGCTGCAAAGTCTGCATACTGCTGATCAAGTATTGCCTGTTGATCTGCTCTCTGCTGTGCGCCAAGTGCGTTCAATGCGCCTATTCGCTGTAGATCCAACGCTTGCTCTGCCTTGTCTACGCCAAGTCCTGCTGCTGCGGCAGCGTCTTGTCTGCGTAATGCCTCGGCGTATGCCCTCTGATTTGCCAGTGATGCTCGCAATGACTGATCACCCGCGACCTGTGCCGCTTGCTGTGTAAGTCTGAATGCGTCTAATCCTTGCGCTCCGGCTGCTTGCTTGGCCGCTTCAGACAACCTGAATGCATCAAGCCCCTGCGCTCCTGCTGCCCTATTTGCTTGATCTTGTGCAATCTGTGCTTGCAAGCTTTGCGCTCCCGCTGCTCGCAATGCAGCATCGCCCATCTGTTGAGCTTGAAGCGTCTGAGCGCCTCCTGCTCTTAGGGCTGCATCTGCTAACTGTTGCGCCTGAAGCGTTTGCGCACCACCGGCTCGTGCCGCCGCGTCTGATGCGATTTGCGCTTGCAAACCTTGCGCTCCAGCAGCCCTAGCTGCCGCATCCGCTAACTGTTGCGCTTGTAATGTCTGAGCGCCTCCGGCTCTAGCCGCTGCATCTTGTAGTTGCTGTGCTTGTAATGTTTGTGCGCCAGCCGCTCTTTGTGAAGCGTCACTTAGTTGGGCTGCGGATAGACTTTGTTGACCAGCAGCACGACGCGCAGCATCTGATGCAATCTGTGCTTGTAGATCTTGCGCACCAGCAGCCTGACCAAATCGTGCTGTAGCTTCTTGCGCGGTAAGACCAAGTCTTGCGGCTTGTAAATTTGATGCATCACTAAGTTGCTGTACACGCAAATCTCTATCAACATCAGCAGTAGCAAGACCAACAGCCTTATCAAATGCTGCGGCTCTTTGTTTTGCCTCAAGATCAGCAATAGCCCTATTAGCTTGATCTGCGGCTGTAAGCCTAGCTAACTGACCTCTACTGCCAAATGCTCCAGCACCACCGGCCTGTGTTCCAGCCAAATCGCGTTGAGCCTGTTGAGTATCAAACTGCTCTTGCGCTCTTGCTGCGGAGCGATCCAGCACCTCTTCAAGATATGGATTTTTGTATTGATCAACTCGATCCATTACCTGCTGCGCCTGAAACTCACGAGGATCATAACTTGAGGTAATGTTTGCGCCCTGAAAGCCTGATGTTATTCCGGCAGGATCTGTGTATGAGGACGTTACCTCCCTACCACTATATCCAGAGCCAAATGTTTGGCTTGCGGGATCATACCCTGACGCAAATGCTTGAGCGTTTGGATTATATCCCGACGCAATTGTTGACCCAGTATATCCAGATCCAAAATCTGATCTTGCTGGCGCATAACCCCCGCCAAATGTTGATGCTGTTGGGCTGTAAGTGCTAGCAATAGTTCCTGCGGTATATCCAGCAGCATCAGTTGTAGGGGCTGTATATCCGGTAGCGCCTGTTGTAGGCGCGGTATAGCCGCCTGATGCTTCTTTATAGTCTGGGCCTATAGGTTGACCTGTTGTGGGATCTGTTCCTATCTGGCCAGCATAATAGCTTCTAGCAGCCGTCATTCCCGGCAAGCTTCTACTAGCTAAACTTGTTATCCCTTGAAACGCAGCCTGTTGCTCTGGAGTATACGCAGCAGTACGTTGCCCCTCATACGGGATGTACTCTTGCTGCATAAGGGCATCGCCCGTCTGCAATACTTTTTGCAGATAGGGGTAAAACTCTTCAGGTATATTTGTGTTAGTTACTGTAGTCGATACATTTTGATCGACAGTACCTCCGCCGCCACCACTACTACCGCCCATACGCCACCTCCATCAGTGGTTCGTCAACATCTTGCAAGTCACCTTCTTCTGCTTGCTCTGTCAATTTTTCTATTGGCTTAACCATAACAACATACTCTTTAGAAAAGCCATGTCGTTTAAACGCCTTTTCCATGCCGGGAGCCGTTGATGTTTCTAGTCCATCAAGGCCAAGAGTTTGCGCAAACTTCTCAACCACATCATATGCTTCCGACGCCCACTCTTTCAGGCGGTTGCCACTAAGAGTGTTTAAATCTAAATATGTTTTTCTTGGGTATGTATTTACACCGCAAATAAAAAACCCAAGCGCGTTTCCATTCTCTCTTACTATCCACACAAAATATGGAAGCTCTAGTAGTTGATGAAGTATATCCGCAGTCACATAACGCCCATGACTACGTCGCTCTAAGTTTTCTGCGTAATGAGCAACCTCACCCCAAACTTTTAAAATATCGTCCTTCTTTATAAGTTCAATATCGAACGCCATGTTTAAACAACCTTAACGGGCTTCCTTAGCATTGCCATAATATCATCTGGCGTTTCTTCTAGCTCTTCTGGTTGCTCTACTGTATCTGTCTTTTCTTTTCTGATATTTGCAATCATTTCATCAAAAAGCTCGCCACCTCTTGTGGTGCTGCCATCACCTACATGAGCGACGACATCTGCTGGGATTACATATTCATCTCGTGACAACAATACCGGCTCAATACCATCAACAACTGCGGGAACAACATCATCCATTCCGCCGCCGCTTCCTACCACCAAGCCTTCAAATACAGAGCTATCTATATTTAACTCACCACCATTTTGATACTTAGGTAACATTCCGCCAAATGGCTGCTTCATTGGGTCTAAATCTTTAGAGTTCATAATGTAATCCTGTTAACGCGCCACGCTTCATCTGCCTATCCCACCTAGAAAATCAAAAGTAGGAATTACCGGAGGAGTAGATAATGATGTTACAGGAGCCGCTGCTGGGGGAGTAAAGCTTACCGGAGGCAAGCCAAAATCCATTGGTGGTGGCGTAAAAGCAACTGGTGGCGGAGCAAGATCCATTGGCGGTGGAGCAAAGTCCATAACAGGAGCTACGGGTGCGAAGTCCATAACAGGATTTACAGGAGCTACGGGTGTAAAGTCAATCAATGGCTGACCCATCATTTGATCTGTAAAGTCTATAGGAGCAACATCCATAACAGGCATGACAGGGTTAAAACCACCTATATCATCCTGTGGCATAATAGTTGTTGGCACAGGATCAAAGCCTCCTGCCGGTACACTACCTGCGGCAACACCACCTTGAAAGGGATCAAATGCATCTACAAAATCTTGGTCTTGCTGAGCTTTATACTCATCCTCTGTTAAAGGAGCCAAACCATCTCCGGGGCCGAATGTGCCAACCTGCATCGGAAGCAAGCCATCAGGGCCAGTAGGTAACATATATCCACTTTCTGGATCATACGCACCCGGAACACCTTCCATTATCGAGCCAACAGGAACAAAATCGCCCATACCATACGGATCTGGCTGACCAGTAGTAAGATCGCTAACTACTCCTTCGCCCATTCCAAAAGTTTCGTTGTATGGAGATCCACCTGTAACTATCTGCGTTGTGCCTGTTTTTACTTGTGTGCCACTACCAGTAGTTGTCCCACCTGTAGCGCCACCTGTAGTACCACCACCTGTACCGCCTGTAGAACTACCACCAGTAGTTGTACCACCAGTGCTGCCAGCAGCATTAGGGTTGTAATCAGGATTCTCAATTCGCTCTTGAGTTGTATATGTCCTAGTAGGGTCGCCTAATAGTCTCTGGTTGTAATCAATTACAGGCGCATCTGCAAAACCACGCGACCCTAGTGTAATTGCTGGGCTATCTGCTCTAGGCGTATAAATTTGTTGCGTATTTACAACATCCCGCAAAGTATATTGTCTATTGCCTGATGGGTCAGTGAGTCCTAGTTGATCCCCTGTTCCGGTGCTTGACGTAAATGGGTTATAAAAATAGCTTGGGACAGCCATTGATGTTGGTCTGTATTTGCCGCCCGGATTATATGGATCAAAGTTTGGGCCAAGCGCATAATCAGCTTCTGAAGGCCCGCCAGCTTGTCCACCCCTATACAATCCACGGACATTGTCGCCTACAACTCCACCCTCTTTCATACCTGTTGAATATGTAAAGGGATTAGAAAAATAATCAAACTCGCTAGTTCCTGCCGGATTAGTATTAGATCGTCTAAACCTAACGCCGCGATCATCGGGTGTTACTGGAACATAAAACGGTTCTTTTTCTTCTTGTTTAGGTGGCGGCATGTTCATTAGGTTAAACTGATCCGTCATAGCCTCACCAGTAATACCGGCTGCTGCTGTACCTAAAAGATCTCCAGCCGTTGCTTCAGCTAACCCAGAAGCAAGTCTTTGCCCTATACCCTGCTTAACTGCCTCCTGTGCCCCCGCTGTTACTGCTGGTTGCAATGCGGCTGATTTAGCAGCTTCTTGTGCCAACATCTGGGTTGTTGACTGCGCTGCTGTTGTAGGAATTGCAGAAGGTATTGTGCTTGTAATCAAGTTTTCAGCACCAACAGTTTTAGCAATCTCAGCAGCAGTCTGCTTACCAACTTCACCTGCCGCTTGTCCTGTTGCCTGACCTACACCAGTAGCAACATCTTTAGCTGCGCCAAACCCTTCAAACAGCCTTCCACCAACGCCACCTAAAACCCCACTTATCAAACCAGCTTTAATGCCTTCTTCTAAGCTACCAGTTTCAATAGTTGTACCAATCCCAGATCCTAATGCAGCAAGGCCAACAGAACCGCCAAGCGCACCCAGAGCGCCGATAGGAGCGGCTGCTCCAAGCAACCCGCCGCCCAAGGCTAATAACAGCGGAAGGAATGCTTCTGGCTGTCCGGTATCAGGATTAATAGTCAGTTGATTATTTGGAGTCATTGATCGTAATACATCAACCTCCATGGGGTTCATATGAACTAATGTTGAGTCGCCAAACCGCCCTTTGCTAGCAATAGCTTCTGCTTGCTTCTTTAATGGAAACGGTGGCTGTTGTCTGAAATTGCTGTTCATACCAACCTCTGTATGTTTAAACGCTATGTTATCTCAAGCAGAGACACAAATACATCAAAGTAATCCGCTGTTCCTGCGGTCATGCGTAGTTTATCTTTAGACTCCAATACAATAACTTCGCCATTTTCTAAGTACGGATGCCTTGTGGATGCCGCTATTGACCCTGTCTCAAACTCAAATGTTGCATCAGCACTATCATCAAACACATGAACAATAAGCGTTGCGGAATTTGATCCATTAGTATTCAACACACTTACTGTTTTAAGAATAGATGTAGCGCCTTGAGGACACTCATAAATATCTGTAATGCTTGTGCCTGTAAGCGTCTTAACAACATTTTGATACGTCTGAGGCATTATGACATAAACCAAGATACGGCTTGCGCATCATCTTCTACATCGTTTTTAGACGGTATTAACTCCAAAATAATGCGGAGTTGATTAATCAGGCGTATTTGATATTCCTCTGAGTATTCTGCTGGGGGTAGCTCTAAAGGTATTCGGAACTCTGCACCGCTTGCAGTTCTTGTACTCATCGTCTTCCATCCTGCCTAACATCTAAACGAACATCACCTAAGCGCCATCCATTCTGAATATCCGAGCTTTCTACCCGCACTCTAACTTGCCTTGCTCTTGCTCTAACATTTGACATTGCAAACTCAGAAGTTGGTGTCACTGATGTTGTCGAGGCCGTAGAAATTGTGCCTCCAGCATTATCTCTTACCTTAATACTGTAATCCAAAACGGGCGAATCTGATTCACCTACAAACAAACAATCAGGCAATAATCGCCGCACAAACGCAAAATGATCACCATCTGCAATATCAAAATCCGCTGTCTCAATAAACGCAGTTAATGCCTGACCATCATCATCAAAGCCAGTTTCATGACTAAATACATATCCCACATCGCTATTAGTTTTTACTGCAATAGGTGTGTCAGCTGAAGCGGCTGCATCATCCCAAGCATCTCTAGCTAGGTTTGATATTGACCACGCATTTTCTTCATAGTTATACACAACCATACGATCACAAACAGTTGATGAGGCGGAAGGATAAAACCATCCAACTTCATTAAATGCTGTATTAGCAAATGCGGTAACTTGCTCCGCTTGCGCTTCCGCAAAGTCATCAAACACATAAGCTCTAACCGTGCATGGCAATACTTTTGCTGCGCCTGAGTATGCATAAAAATTGCCACGATCCATAAAAAATATCACGTTGTTAGCTGTTACAGCAGCATTTGGCCCTATCAAACTAACGCCATCTGTAATCAAATTAGCTTTAAATACAAATGGAGCGCCAACAAACTGAACACTATACAAAGCATTATCAGTCCAAATAGCTATTTCTTGTCTGCCCCTTACCGCACCAATAATAGTAGAGCCAACAGATAGCTTTAAATCTCCTGCTGTATTTGTTGTTTTTGGCGTCCAATCTAATGCGTTTTCTTGAGTACACCATCTAATTTGCATTGGATCTAAGTTGCTTTCCAAAATAGGGTTGCACCCGATAGCAAGGACATGACGATCTTGTGTAGATACAACCACCTGCAAAACCTCAGCTGGTGGATTTGACGCCCCTGCAATTGTTGATAGCTCCTTAGCCCTATTATTTGGCGTAGTTGCATCCCATAAAAATATCGCTCCTAATCGGGCATTCAAAACTAAATCTTCACCAAAGTTGTCAAGCGACCACAAACGAAGTGTATTTGCTATAGTGTCACCTGCCGCAGTACCCCAAGTGCCATCCCCCCACGGGCCAGAAGACCAGCCACCACCGGGAACAGCAACATCTAAGCCGATATTAATTTGATAGGCGGCAACAGTAGAGCTACCTCCATTACCTGTATCACTAGCATTAGCAGTAACAGTATTACCATCAGTATCTTTTGCTGTTATCGTAAATGTATTGGAGTCAACTATTGATACAATTTCGTACTCTTGATTCAAAACAGCAGCTGTTATTAATCCACCTAATGATGCAGCGCTACTAAAAGTAACAAAGTCTCCCAATACCGCGCCATGACCAGTTTCGGTAACAGTCAATACTGATGACCCATCAGATGCGCTAAATGTAGGATCTCCAGCACCCGACGTTAATCTAATTGGAGTAACATCAATAAATTTATTTCCTGAAATAATGTATGTTTTTTTAGTAGTTCCAAGGCCAATATAGCGCAATCCGTTATTAGCAGCCCATTGCTTTACTTTTCGACAAACTCCTACAAAAGAGTCTTGATACTTTTTCACCCAGCCGCCCATTTTTTCTGGGCGTCCAGATCTAAATCTTATAAATCCGGCATCAAAAAATCGGCCCTCATTACTATACGCGGTGCCTTCTTTGTGAATGCCAGATTGAAAATTAAATCTTTTAAGAGTCATAGCACTGTTTAAACGTTTTCATTATTCATCTTCCTCGTGCCATATAACCTGTTAATCCAAGTATGCTCATTACGCCCACCCGCTATATCGGGCAAAACATTTGCCGCAAAGTAGTTTTGCTTTCAGATGTACAAAATCCATCACCGCTCCCGGCTTTTTACAACCAGAACACCACAAGGTAACTCGCCTTTCATCGCTCATCTTCCTCGTGCCATGTAAGCTGTTGCACCAAAGTATAAACCCACAATGCTAGCTTGGCTAAGGAATAGCATGTCGCTTAAAGACGCCAGAGTGGACAAACGAGACTGAGGTATGAAGGGCAAAAGTGGTAATACAGCGTAAACCACCATACTGCTAAGACTAACCCAAGCCATTCTACGTTGACTGTCTGCTTTCTCTTCACGCAGTTCAATTTCAACAAGCTCTTGATTTCTTGCAAGTTCTTCATCGCTCACGACCCCATCTCCATCTAGGTCGTATTGAGCATACCGCGATTTAGGCTCTAATTTTTTCGGACTCATCAATCTTCATCCTTTCTGGCGGGGTCACGAAACAGTATCTTGGTGCCTGCTTCTGAGGTAGGTATTTCCCTTACACGGCAGTAAGTTTTGAAGTAACTGTTGTTGCTTAGTAGCTCATTGATCGCGCCAACAGACTGCGCGTTAAGCGCTTTAGAGTATTCTAAGCACGAGGTCAGTTCTCTAAAGTACAACTCCTCACCCGTGGGTTGCCCACGCTCAAGAACAATCAATACAAAAATCATCATGGTCATGCGCGTATGTCCAATGAAAACTGATCTTCAACCTTTACAATAGTAGAAAGAACTTGCCCATTTTTATAGTAATAGTAAGTCTGGCTGTATTCCGTCAACGCTTCTACTTTATCGGTGCGGGTACGGCTAATCTGATCTAAACGCAGCAGCCTGTGTATCTTGTCCTTGACCACCACCTCTGATGGTGCATTGACGCTGTTTGGGAATACTGGTGGAACATCCATTACAGCCTCCGCTTCTGCTGAACAGCCTGCACCTTGACAGACTTTGGCTTAACAATATCCCAAGTAAGCAGTTCTACATCCAGTTGATGTGCTGTGCCTAAAACACGCGGCATCGTATTCTGTATATAGATCTGAGCGCCATATCCACACTGGCGGTGGTTATATCGCAACCAAGCCATAGCGATGCAATGACGATACGCAGGAGGATCAATCAGTTCCAACATCCGCCACTCCCGTAAATCGCAAAATAGATTCGGGTTGGCGGGGTTGTACTCTAGTTTTGATTCTTCAGCATTATCTCTATTAACTGTTGGAGCTTCGCGTCGGACGCTTTCGCCGTCTCGCTCTGTTCCGCCAATGAATCTACGATAGCCTCTATCTTGGTCGCATTGACTGCTGCGAGTTTTCCCGTGGCTTGGGCCTCTTCAACAACACTCACGACAGCAGCTTCAATACGATCTACTTCTTCTTGTGTGGCCTGTGCTTGCGCCTGACTAGCACCCCAGACCATCGCGCCTGACAGCGCAGCAGCGCCAATAGGCAAGGCCCACGTTGGGACTTTTATTGTTCCGTCACTCATATCAACCTCCTAAAAACTGTGGCACCAAAATGCTCACTACAATCAAACCAATGATCCACCATAACCTGTTAGATACAGTGTCCATCTTTGCTTCAAGCTCATCAAACCGTTTAGACCCACTGGCAAGACGTTCCTCAATACGCAGGTAACGCTGCTCACACACTTGTTCGTGAGTAGAAATCTGGTTCAATGCTTTGTCACCGTTGTCCAAGCCCCATTCCTCTGCCATCGCTAGATAGCACATAGTTATTCTTTAGCTTTACCAACATTAAGTGCCAGAGCTTCAATCACAGGGTAGATGTACTTCGCCATGAAGGCATCGTCCTTGGGTGTGGGCGTGGCGGCGCAGATCGCGCTTGCGACAACTGAAAGTGTAGTCAGCGTGGTTACAATCTCCATCAAGCTCATGCGGCTATCTCCTCTCTAAAACAATTCAAGTTGGCCGCTACAGTACGGCGTTCACCTTCGCCTCGGAACGGGTAGACCATGTGCTGCATCCAGCTTGGAAACATATACAACCTACCCACCTGTGGGCGTATCACGATGTTCTGCGTTGGCTTCAGCCTTTCTTTGTCCCACTGGGAGCTTTGCCCGTAGTTGAAGCACAAGCACCCGTCAGACTCACCAGAGGCATTATACAGGCCGTAATCCTCAGATCCGGGCCTTGGCCCTTGCTCTATCTGAGGTGGCACTTTCGTCCAAGTCGTGCAGCTTATGCCCATGATGGTCTTTGTGCCATGATCGTGTATCGGGTTGTAGTCCCCTTCATAGCTATGCACTGACCACAGATCGTCTATCTCGACGTTGCGGTTGCCATCTAGCATCTGGCCCGAACTCTTCATAAAAGCATTGATATACTCAACGCCCATAGAGCGCACGAAGCCAG
>Ga0208162_1000039_pt1 | contig 59466 bp, 72 predicted proteins | sample CB_VirMetaG_4_FD_184539 | JGI IMG/M metagenome (GOLD analysis project Ga0208162, IMG submission 184539) | Freshwater to marine saline gradient viral communities from Chesapeake Bay - CB_1508_1M Viral MetaG (SPAdes) (version 4) | ecosystem: Environmental > Aquatic > Marine > Coastal | place: USA... | reverse complement strand
TATCCAATGTGAAATTTACAGTACCACCACCATAAGCATACATCCCCAACCCATATCCAGTGGTTCCAGTATAAGTTATTAGTTGAGTATATGATCCATTTGCACTAAAACCAATTGGAATATTACCAGAGTTTGCTTGACCTGCTTCAAGTCTACCACCTGCACCATAATTACTTATAGTAAAACTTAAAATATATTTTTTTCCATTTGTTAGTGTTGTGGTAGAACTACCTAAAAACGAATATCCACCACCAGTGTAATTAACTGTTGCAGTTCCACCAGATATTGTCCATTGAGCTGCAGCAGAAGACCATTCATTAGCATCTGCAAAATCTCCTTCTGGCCATAGTTCTGTCCCAGTTACATCCGTATCATCAGTATCAGACAGGAAGGCACCTTTGCAGTCTCCGTGCATCCATCCTGTGTTGTAGTCAGAAGTAATGTAGTTGGACATTCCGTTTGCAGGAAAAGTTCTATCTTCTTCAATATGAATTAATAAATCATCTCCAAAGAAAATATCATTACCTCTTACTATAGGATTGACTGTAATTCCAAAATTTGGAGTTACAAAAGGCATGTAATTTGCACCACTAATAATTGACCCGTACCCATAATATGTTTCATCAGTGCCTATAGCATTATCTCCATGAGCAGGTCCACTACCACCGTCTCCTAATTGTGTTAATGTTATTAGATTAAAAGTTTCAGCAGACTGACCACTAGTTGGACCATTATGAGTTGCTAAAAGAACATCCCCATCAACATCAATTTTCATTGAATCCCCGTAAGCATGAGAAACACTGTTTACAGTCCCATCATCCTTAATCACACTCACACCACCATCAGTCGCAACGGCAATAGTGGGAATTGGAAGACCAGTAGTAGAGTCAATGGGTGCGTTTGGGAGGACCGTCATTGCTACATCGTTTACGTCATTATCTACAATATAACCAACACTATCGTCCCAACTTCCAGTAGTTGGTGTTCCAGTATTTCTATTTGCAAGTCCTCCCCCTATCCATTTTCCATTATAAGTTGAAGACCCAGATTGCATATGCCTGTAAGCAGAGTCTTCAATGAAATTAAGTTTTAAAACACCTGCTTGACCACTATTAACGGTTCCTGCTAAATTTCCAATTGCTATTATCCCATTCAAAGCAGCAATAGAATCAGGTTTAGCACTCAGAGACGGTATTAATCCGCTGCCATTTACAATATCCTGAAACTCCATCCATAATGGCATATCAGGGTCATCGCCATCATAAATTTTAATATGGTATGAACTATCAGTGACAATCACAGCAACAGCAGGAAACTCTCTTCGCGCTCCGCGCGTCGATGTATTTAGGGTCTCATTGTACCAGGAAGTGTGCTGGGTGCGATAGCGCCATGCTCCGCCATCGGAGTCTTTGGAAGTATCGTAAACAAACACATCTACGGCCGTATCGGCAATATCCTTATTAAACCCTTCTAGCGCCGTTGCCCCGCGTATTGTCTCAATATACGCTCCGTCAGCATCTTGGAATGCCAAAGTCCCCAACATGGCGTTTGTGGATACCTGATCTAGCGATGTTCCAATAAGCGCTCTTTGGTCTGCCATAAATTTGCGTTAGAAAAATACTCTGTGAGGGGTGTTGGGCGCCTCGATTATATACTCTTTCAACTTATCAGGGACGTTTCCTGCAATGTTGACATGGTAGCCCGCAAGCGGGACAGGTGGGGAGAGCTCAATAGGCTCCCCGGTTGTCTCATCGGCGCCCCACTCGCCGGGTGGGTCGTAGATGGTGCCAATGACATCAATTGTCCGCTCATGGGATGATAGGGAAAGCAATATTGTTCCATCATCTGTGACGTGGGTGAGCCCGGCCTCGGCCATAAGCTCCTCAAACGTGGCCTGAGAAGGGAATTTTAGGTAGGTGGCGGCGGTGGTCATGATGTTAAAGCCTGGAGCTGGGTGTTAGAAAGCCTTCTATTGTAATATTTAAATTGCTTAATATGCGAGTTTAATACATTTTCTGAAGTTGTAGATCCTAAATACAATATATCTGGAGTAAATAAAGTTACGCTACTCAAGCTTACATTTTGATTTCCATTAACGTACGAATTAATATCATCCTCTTTTATTGTAAGAATTGATTTATATTCTGATGCCAAATTTGCAAATGTATAAGTATTTGCATCTGAAGTATTTATATAATGATACGGTCCTACACTATCTCGGCTAAATCCATAATATCGATTTGAATCGGATGTTAATTTAAAAGCATATGAAGGTATTCCATAAGCACCTTTGGAATTTGGCATTGTAACATCAACAAACGCAGTACCTTCGGTGGGGTTGTACCATTCTGCAAAGTTTGTGCCAGAAATGGAGGCAAGGTCAGCGGCGCGGGTGACAGTAGAGCCGGAGGTGGGGATGTAGGAGGTTGGGAAAGCACCTGCTTCTAGTTGAAATCCCCAGACTAAAGTTGATCCTCCAATAGCACTACTATCCTCATTATAAGCAGATGCCGTATATAAAAACTGAGTGGTTGTTCCAGAAGACTGAGTATTTCCGATAATAATACATCTATACCAACCATCTGGGTATTTTTCTATTTGTAATGTATGACCGCCATTACCATTAGTAATAATTTGAGTTTCTCCGTCGCCAGTCAAAAGAAATCCTGCTCTTACAATTGCTCCACCAAGATTCTGAAAAGACCATACAAAATAATTATTTCCATTTTGTCCTTTCGCCCAACAAGATAGAACCATAGAGTTGGAATCAAATGTTATACTTCCGGTTGTTCTCCAATATGAGATACTAGTATTTGTTCCATTACGAGCAATTCTACAAGCCTCTGTTTCTCCATTTGGTGCTGTGGCGGTATTGTAAGTTATAGTGGCACTACCACCAGTAAATGATCCAGATTGAGGTTGAGAATTTAACTGAGAATTAGTCCTACTCTCCTCAATCAATAATCCAAGACTCTCACCAGTGGTCGGGTCGTGGTCGAAGCGTGGCACATTATTTGGAACAGTGCGGATGATGCCATCCTCATCAGTGTATGTTGCACTACTATCCCTAGTAAACAACACCCTACTATCCAGCCTTTTCTCTCTTGCAAAATTAAGATCGAGGGTGGGGCGGATAAGCGGGGTATCCCGCGCTGTGATAAACCCTGAGTCGGAGTAGATTGCCATGCGTTACTTAACCTCTTCTAATACAAACTTAAACTTCTTCCCACTCCGGCGGTTGATGAGGAACAACTCCTCTTCGCCTTCTTGGATGGTGTAGGCGCCCCATGTCCCATCGACGTCGTTGGCGGAGCCTTCATTGGATAACTGGAGGTCAGCAGAGTAGATATTCGCCCAGCGTTTAGTCGGAGAACCAAAGTCTTGGGTTGCATCTGCACCTGGAGTGATATGCCCAGTAGAGTGATTAATATTTAATCTTAGAGTTGATGGAGAATCTGTTGTTCCCGAACCGCTATAAATCCTAAATTCTGTTTCATTATTAAGAGACCAAGAAGTGTCAGTTCTAGTAAATATTAAATTTGCAACATTAGTTGGTTCACCCTGTAATTTTATATTTCCATTATATACTACAAGTTTTTGTGAAGGGTTATCAGTGCCGATGCCGACATTCCCAGTTGTTTTTATTGTGAAATACGTTGATTTATGTTGGTTCCAATCTGTAGTGTCTGAAACACTAGAGTCATAGTATCCGATATCAAACCGATTATCTTTATCTGCTGCCTTAGCATCTACTATCCAGTGTTTATCGCTATTTGATAAAATTAGAGAAGAACCATTATCACCTGTATCTTGAGAGGCAATTTGAACTCTTGAGTCTTCGGCTTCAAATCTAGCAACAATATAGTTATCTTCTGAATTTGTTATGGAGTATCCACTTGTTCCGCTTAAAGTATGTAATTTTTTTAGTGGGTTTGTGGTGCCGATGCCGACATTGCCAGATGAGGTTAATGTTAATGGGCCACTAGTATAACCACTAGTAGTAATTGGTCCTAAGATCAATGAATCAGAAGAGTTATAACTGTAAACCCCAATAAAATTATTTCCGGCATTATTAGGAGCTAATCCTCCTCGCCTTGTAAATATTATCTGCCCGTAGCCATTAAAGTTACCACCGGTGATCGTACTAGTGTCTACAGCTAATGCGACATTTCCTCTTACATCGCTTGGGTTCCCCACCATAATTGAGGAAAATGATCCGCTATATCCATATAGCTTTTCAGATAGAGCTAAGTAATTATTTGCACTAAGTTTTATATCACCTTGTACGTTAATCCCAGTTGAAGTTGTCTCAAGTTTTAAATTTGCGTCATAATATAATTGTACAGAACCATTATTTGTTGCAGTAAAATAATTTTCGGTATGTGCAACATTCATCAACTGGAAATTTGCAGCGCCTAAAATAAGATTTCCTGTACCAACATCGTCTATGTAACTATTCGATCCGCTATGATATATCTGTAGATCATCCCCGTCGCCGAACAGCGCCTTATCATTATCACCTAACTTGATCTGATTAACAGTTGTGGTTGTGGAGTTAACCGTAGTGGTGGTGCCCTGGACGGTTAGGTTACCTTTGATCTCCACGGTGCCGGTATCGTCGCCCACGGCCGCTGGATCAATGACAAAGTTCGCCGGGCCTTGGAGCTGCCCAGAGGCGATTAGGTTCGCCGCACTGATATTTCCCGTGGTGGTGATGTTGGCGGTGACTCCGGTCCTATCGACCGTTGTATTGAGGTACTGGGCATGGTCGTCATCTGCCAAGCCACTAAGCAACCCGTGGTCGGAGACAATTGTCCCCGCAATGCCCGTTGAGCTGAACTCTCTCAAATCGAGGACGTTGGCAATATAGGCGTTGGGGGTATTGGTGAATGTAGAGTTGGTGCGGAAGATCACCTTCCACAACGGCCTAAACTCAAATATCGGGAAGTTGGTGAGGGTTAGGTCTCCCCACACTGCCTCCTCAGCCGCGCCAATTGAGCTGTATTGATCTTGGCCAAGAACCACAATAACAGGAGCGCTAATCTCATTGGTCGCTACCACCCAGCTCACTACGTAGCGGTTATCGTTCGCCGCCGTGGTGGACCAAGTGCTCCCGCTCAATGAGTTGTATTGGAGGGTGGTGCCGGATTGCTTACAAGCAAATTCTGTCGCAGTGTCTCTTACCCAATCGCCCTCGCTCCCGCTCATATAGTACACGGGGATCTCGGCATTACCTGTCAGCACCTGGGTGAACGTTCCGGCGCTCGGCGTGGCACTATGAGTAATATTTACTTCGAGGTCTTCGTCAAAGAACGTACCATTGGCAAGATCGAACTGCGCATCAGCATTTGCGCTTCCGTCGCCTGTGGTCGTGTAGTTGGAGATGGAAAACCCGCTCGCAATTACCGCACCCCGAGTCCTATGCAAATACTCATGGGTTTGCCAATCGAGCACAATACCGTGCCTCTCGTCCGCCACAAACACTGCGGTTGATGAGGTGGCGTTCCAATACACATAGGCGGTTGGGGTGTCGTCGTCCCAGTCGAAGTACGTTGTGCGATATTGCAACACGCCAAACGCATCGAAGTAGATGTAATAGAGCCCAGTGGCGGTGCCGATCTGTACTGTTTGAGCTGTGGAGTAGGTTCGCTTAGTGCCCTTCGTCCAGACCACAAACTCCGATATCCCACTCGCAGGGGCGATGGTAAAGGTGCGGCTGGCGTTGTCGAATGAGATGGCGGAGTCGGTACGGTCTTCGTGGCCCATTGGCTCGCCCGTTGCGACTGACACTGCACCGCCGCTACTACTCCCGCCCGCTGCTGCGCCATACTCGCTATAGAGTAATATCCAGCAATCTAACCCAGTAGCCGGGGCCTGGGAGAATACGATGGTGTCAGAAGAGACATAGTAGGCCTCGCCAGGCTCCTGGAGCACGCCGCCGACGGAGACTATGAGCGAGGAGCTTAGGGTGGGGTAGATGGGGTTTCCGCCGTAGCGTAGGTCGAAGGTGGTAAGGGAGCCGTTGAACTGTGATTCAAGACTATCTAGGACCTTTTGTGTTCCTATGGCTGGATTGCGCCCAATATATGCCATGTCGTACGTCTATAATATATAGTTTACTTTAAACCTCTTCCTCGCCCTGCTGATCTTGTGCTATTTTCCATGGGGGTACGGGAGAGTCCTTGGCGTATTTTTCAGGGTTGAGGAACATATCCCTTTCTGTCTCTACTCTCTGGGTGTTTTTGGTCTCGGCCTCGGTGAATGTGTCTGGGACGAGGGTCCTTGCCCAACCAACCACGGTCTCTTCGGTGAGTCCGGCGTAGGCCACAAAAGACTCCGCATCAAGGCTTGTTGTATCAAACTCTACAGTAAAGTGGGCAAAGGAAGAAAATTCACGAGTGCGTTCTTCGTCAGTAGAGGTTATGATGGGCTCTGGGATATCGTAGGTAGGGACCTCGCGAGTGAGTGTTACTACATCGCCAATTTTGGTACGTGGGATCTCCTCGCGGAATACTTCAGTGCCCTCAGTGACTTCGGTGAGAGTATCGGGTAGTGGGGCAAGAGGAGCGGTGTATTGCACCTCTTCATAGGTCTCTTCAGTAGTCCCGGTTTGCACTGGCCATTGCGTTTCAGTGACAGTTTCGGTGTAGGTAGCGGTGGTGGCTGTGGTGAGATAAATTGTAGCAGAAGTAACTACATTATCGAGTCCTTCTCCGAGTGACTTGATTGTGGTGATGGAGGGGCAGGTATAAGTATGCGTAGGAGCAGACATTTGGTTTCTTGAGACAATTATAGTTAGTAAACTTTAAACCTTATTTAGCGTTTGCAGTTTGGAACGGAGACTCAGCGAAGGCAGCGAAGATGTAAGTTATTCCATCACTATTTTGTTCTCCACTAGTTCCTCTTACCTTAAATCCATTAGATAAAAAGTCTTTATATCTACCAGAAACATCATTTTCAATCAAAGTATCATTTGCATATAAACCTTTAGGATTTGGATTGGTTGATCCTCTAGAACTATCATAAATTGACCAAGGTTCATTAGCGCCAGTAGTAACTCTCTTCACCATCAACCAAGCAGGTTTAAATCCACAATAGACAAATGGACCATCAGCACTTGCATTACCCACATAACTTCCAAACTTACTGAAACCTTCTACTTCTGCCCAACAATAGGTTACGAAATTATAGGAACCAGTTAAATCGCCAGAAAGATTAATAACACTATCTGTTGGTAAAGCACTATATGCTGGTTGAACTTGCTCTGCTCCCGTAGTGAAGAATAAAGTATAATTATATCCACTCAATCCTTTATGCCAAATTCTCCAATGAGTGTCAAGATTTCTGTGTTTTGTAATCACAAAGGCAGGTGTTTTTCCAAGTCCATGTCCTATACTTCCAGTGCTTCCAGTTGCTGTATATGTAGCAATACTAAACCCAGCATCCTGATTGGCACTCACCTGTGATGTGATACTACCATCAGTGTTTGTCACTGCCTCCCCACCTGCTTTCCAACACCATGCCACATAATCTCTTCCAGTTGTATTGCCACCACTAAGCGATCCATCATTCAGATCAAATCCATTGTCTGCATATCCACCAACATATAATGTTCCTGAAGTTGATTCTGTATTGGTTCCATCAGAATTAAGATGCCCAAATCCTCTTACACTATCAACAAGAACAGGAGAAGTTGCTGCATTTCTTGATTTAAACCAAATAAAATCTGGTTGGAAACCGACATTAATTCTTCTACCAGCACTATTGTCACCACTATAAAGCACAGTCTTAAAGTGCTCACCAGGATCTTTAATTGTTGGAGCTGGGAGGTTGTCCTCACATAATGCTAGGAAACCACTTGGAGGTTCATACTTGAAGAGTCCTTTGCCGTTGCTGTCCGTGTAGGTTCCTGCTGTGGTGTTTCCAGAGAATGTTGGGTTTTGACCGAAGTTAAATGATTGTACTGTATTAATATAATATGTTCCTGATATTGGGAACCAAGTATTTGCATAAGTTTTTAAGTCACTTCTCGCAGGGTTTGCTCCAGTTGATGGGTTGCCTGATACTTGCCAAGAACCATTCCTAGAAAACCAAACCTTGCCACCAGCATCATCCAGATCAAGAGCAATACCTATAATATCACCATTCACATATGATGCACCCCAAGCAGATCCACCACCTTGGTTATCAGCATGATATAGATAACCATTATTATAATATGTAACACCAGCACCTTCAGATTGTCCTGGGAGAAATCCCAAACTTGCTCCATCAGTAGAGTCATTTCCAGATGGTCCAGCAATAGAAGCACACATGACAGAACTTATTGCATCTGCTCTCATTTCCCAATAATATTTTCCACTTGAAACACCAATAGTTGCTCTTGAATTATTCCAATTGCTACTACCATCATCTGTGTATGTTAAATTTCCATTAGTAATAACTCCACCGTTATTATCAACAGCATTCAAAGTAGCAAAGTTATTCGCAGTGCAATCAGGAACTGCTCTCCAAGTTCCAATACCTACTGGTGTATAAGGTTTCGGAGCATCAAAACCACCCGTGTATTTTGCTACACCTTTGTAGATGCGAAGATCTTGTATGTAACCCGTTGCAGATTCTAAATTAGTACCAAAATTCTGCAATCTTCCTATAGTCAAAGCATTTCTTGTTAAATTCTTTGTATAATTTGTATTAACTGCAACTGCAACACCATTAACATACAAAGTTAATGTGTTCCCTATTCTACATGCTGCAATATGACTCCATTGATTAGAGATGATTATTCCATTTGCACTTTTTACATCATATTGATCACTATAAAGTCCTATTGCTCCATTTCCATCTATTCCTATATGATATGCATCACTGAATGGTCCGTCACTTGGTCTTGTTGAAAGTAAAGTCCAAAAATTATATATTGATGTCGGATATATCCAAGCTTCTAATGTAAAATTAGAAGTTCCTAACGCAAAAGCAGAGTCTGTGCAATTTAAAAATTGAGATCCACTAGCCCCACCATTATTAAAATATCCAGCACTTCCATAATAGGAGTGAGTTGAGGAAGTAACAATTCCACCATTTAAAGTTAATGTTTTTGGAGTTCCACTGCCTCTAATCGCAGCAGAGTAATCTCCAAAACCATTCTGCAATCCACCGCTCACCCCAGGAATCGCCAGCACCAAATAGTCCTTGAGTGGGTCTTCGCGGAGCGCCCCTGTATAATCTCCAACGCCATCGATCTCGGCTTTGGGCTGTGGGAGGGAGCTTTTGAGCTTTAAGATTGTATCCGGCTCGCAATGAAAATCCGCGCCAAAATTATTGGAGCTATTCATAGGCAGATAAAACCCATTAACTCCAAATCCGCCTCGGCGGTTGATCTCGGACTTAATTCTGCGAGGGGAGTGAGGGACCCATTGCCCCGGCCTGAAATCGGTAGACTGAGTTGTCCCGGCAGAGATATAACCGTTTCCGTCCTTATAGAAACCAAACACATCGGGAGTTAATGCCTGACCATCTACATTAAAAACATCCGAGTAATTTCCTTCGGCAGTAAAGGTGCTAGAACCATTATAAGATCCTAGTAGCAATATTTCGCCAGCAGTGTTGTGAGAAATATTAGCATTTTGGGCGGCAGTAGTAGTATAACTTACATCTTTTCTTACACCATTAATGTATAATTTCACTCTGTTTGTGGCATGATCAATAGTAGTATCAACTACAACCATAAAGTGATACCAACTACCATAATCCCGAATTGCGTCATCTGTAAGTACATCAGAAATGCCAACATCAGAGGCAACGTATGAAAGGGCACGGGACGATCCGTCACTTACATATAATCTTGAGTCATCATAACTTGATCCATCGCCGCCAAGACCAAAAAAATATGAGTTTGATGTAAAAGTAATATTACTTTTAAACCAAAAAGAATATGTAAATTTTTTCTTACTACCCGTTGAAGTATGAGTTCTCTTTAAGTGTTCGCCTGCCATAATAAATTATCTCCTCAACCTAAAATTGTAGAGCCGCTAGGGGCATAGTCAGAAATAAGCTCTACCCATTCTGTCCCATCATAGGCCTCCATTGCGCCATTCTCACTATTCCAGCGTAATGTTCCGGCTTGAGGGGAGGTAGGGCGTTCTGCGGTTGTCCCAGAGGGGAGTGTTAGCGCCCCTGTTGCAAACCCAAGGTTGATATTGCCCGTCTCATTGACATCGAGGAGAGGGAGACCCGACTCACCACTAACGCTGAAGAGACTCCCGCCGCTAAGATCGGAGATAGAGAGCAGGGTGCCATTGGCTTCTCCAGTAAAGGTGAGAGTGGAGCCGTCGGAAGCGCCGCCATTTGGAGAGATTTCGAGAGTGATGTCCTGCGCAGGGGACGTGGAAGTCGCTGCGCTAAAGACGATCTTTGGGGAGGCTACGGCCGAGCCTTTACTCGGTGTTATGACAATGTCCTTGTCGGATAGGGCCATGGGAGGGGGAGAGTGCTGTGTCTTTTAAAGACTTTAAACCACGAATTTCTTTCTTCTTATGAGCTGGAATCAGAGAGGGCGAGGCTCTCTGCCTCTGCCCGATCTGCGTCTATTTGCTCTGCAATCTCCTCCCAAGAGGGAGGGGTGGAGCCATTAGGACACTCCCAATGCGTAATTGTTGTATTGTAGAGCGCAAACTCAGCACCTGGGCGGAGCTTCTTAATGGCTATATCAACTCCGAATAATCCTAAGTATTCTTCGATCATGGTATGAATGTATCAGACCCGGCGGTTGTGAAGATATGGAGGGTGTAGCCGGGTCTTGATGTAGTGTCTATTGTACCACCAATTCCTCTCTGCGGGCCTTTATATGCAACAACTACAATGCCATCAGCTCCAGATTGACTACCACCTCCGTTGCCAACGCCGCCTCGTGACCCAGATCCACTGTTGGTGACAGGAGTACCGCTTCCAGTTCCAGCATTGTGTCCACCAGCTCCACCAACAGAATAAGTTACTGATGAACCAGTAATAGAGTTTGATTTTCCTTCTCCACCAGCTGCTGTAGTTGTATTACTAGCATCTCCACCGGCACTTGAAGCACCACCGCCACCAGCACCATAAGTTGTGGTATCTCCATGTTCACTACTACTTCCACCAGCAAAACCTTGACCAGCAATTCCAGATCCACCGGTAGAATTACGACCACCGCCACCACCACCTGATCCACCAGAGATACCGTCATAGGTTAGGCCGCCACCGCCACCGCCGCCTCCAATGGCAATTAAATTACCGAATCTTGAATTAGATCCTGAATTACCAGTAGTACCAAATGGAGATGGATCATAGGAAGCACTACTTAACCCCGCTCCGCCTTTACCAACAGAAATCTTTATGTTTTCACCAGAAGATACTATTATAGAGGATCTATAAATAAATCCTCCAGCACCTCCGCCGCCGCCAGAATATGCATATAAACTACCAGATCCCCCAGATCCTCCTCCACCAACTACGAGTACCTCGACGTTGTAGTCGGTTGCAGGATATCTGACGATTACAGTTCCATTAGCGCCGTTTCCAGAAATTGCTGGAGATATTCTTTCTCCAGCACCACCGCCGCTTCCTGTATTTGGAATACCATTTGTTCCATCGCTCCAATTACCATCTCCGCCAATTCCAGAACCACCTTTAGTAAATTGCGTACTTACTTCTGTACTTCCTCCGCCTCCCCCTGCATAATACTGCGAAGTTCCAGATATAGAATATGCAAGACCACTTCCTCCATTACCTCCAGTTGCTATACCACCAAATTCTCCAGGTCCGCCAGCACCACCACCTCCGCCACCAACTTTATTTCCACCAGTATTAGAAGATGTATCTCCGCCATCATTACCCTGAAGAGAAGTTCCAGACCCCCCAACTCCAGCACTTCCAGAACTATTTCCTGCACCGCCGCCAGAGCCTCCGTTTTTTCCGCCTTCTCCAGCCCCTGCGAATCCTCCGCCACCGCCACCGCCAACTGAGGTTAAAGTTCCAAATGCAGAATTTACTCCATTTTCTCCTTTTGTGTGTGTGGTGGAGTCACTAAATGGAGTGTAACCACCCCTACCTACAGATACAGATACTCCAGTACTTGAACCAACAGAAAATGCAGAGTTGTAAATTAATCCGCCAGCACCACCGCCGCCTCCATGATAATATGCTCCCCCAGCTGATCCTCCCCCAGCAACACACAGCACCTCTACCTTCCCTTCCCCACCGGCACAAATAGGCGTGAAGGTATTGGTATATGTGCCATAGCGTACTCTCAGGGAGTCGTAGTTCTGTGCAACTTCTGCGGCGGATAAGGCGCGGTTGTATACTCTTAATACAGAAGCTGATCCATCGTGGGCGTAACCACTACCAGTATGAGAAAATCCAGGAGCTCCAAAAGATGAATTAGTACTTTCATTTGTAGTAGATGTTATTAACGATCCATTGATATAGAGAGAAGCAGTTCCACCATCTACAATGTTACCATTAAATGTACAAACTATATGTCTCCAATTTCCATCGCCAAGAGAAATGGTATGCTGCAATAAAACATGTCTTCTAGATGCACCGTTTATAAAACTATGAAATCTTAAAATTCCACTTGCATACCAAATAGATTGTGCTCCTGGCTCATCAACATTACTATCTCCAACTTTTAAAAATTCCGCACTCTTATTAGAATCTTTTTTAATCCACATTTCCAATGTCGCACCAGATTGCAACTGACTTTGTAGTCCTGTTGCAACAGTTATAGCATCATCAGTACCATCAAAAACTAAACTTCCTCCATCGGCATTACTATACGTAGGTCCGTTAACTAACGTTCCATTATTCCCATTACCACTCAAATCAGTCCAAGTTGTTCCACTACTTGGATATGATCTTGGATCACCAGCATCAAGACTCAATACCAATCCATCAGTCACCAATTCAGAGGGGAATGTATGGATTCTGTAGTTCCCTACTCGCTTAATACTGCCGCCTTGAGCGCTGATTGTTCTAGGACCGATGTGTTGTGACATAGTAACTCAGTTGGTGGGTGGGATTTCTATTTCGAGAGGGTCAACGTCTACGCGCTCTGCATTGACCATGTAAAAATAATCAAGAGGGCGAGAGTCTTCAGAGAAGATATATACTTTATTATTCTCTATTCTTTCAACCCTCGGCGCCCCACTTGGGCCTATGGGGGTTAGGGACACGGTGATTGAGTCAGGGTCGACCAAGGCCACCCAGTAATCAGGAAGGGAAATAATTGTCTCGGTGCTCCGGCCTCGTACATAAACGCCATTTTCTGGGCCTTCAAGGGAGCCATGGCGGAGTTTGTATCCCTCTTTGGTTGGGTGGTCAATAATAAACGATTTAGTTGTTGCAGCGAATGACCCGTTTACTTCAAGGTTATAACTTGGGTTAATAACTCCAATGCCGACTTTTTGCCCACCTGCTGATATGACAACTCTAGGATTAGAACCACCAGCATCAGCGTAAGATCCCATCATTTCAAACGCTGTGCTGTTATTCAAATATGATTCAATTACGGAGCAATGCGTAGAATCAAGACGAGAGTAAATTCTTGTAGCATATGTTGTATAATTACCTGATGCCCTTAGTTGTAGTGAACCATCAACATCTAATTTTACTGCGGGGTTATCGGTGCCAATACCAACATTACCATCGCTTAATATTGTTAGTTTTCCAGTTCCAGATCCAGAAATATTTCCGCCTGTTCCTAAAATGAGTGTATCGGATGAGTTACCATACAGTATATAACCAGAATCAACTCTGTCTGAATCTCCAAAAAGTACGCCAGTATTTCCAGAGTCACTTGATATTATAGAAATATATTGACTATCTGATCCATATATTTGTAATTTTTGACTTGCATTATCGGTGCCGATGCCGACATTGCCAGAGGCAGCAATTCGCATAGCAGGAGCTATACCGTTGATGTTATCAGTTGTTCCGTTTGCTGTTGTGCCTGCGTTGACAGAAAAATCTATTTTATTATTTCCTCCACCACTATCACAAGCAATGATCAATCTATCTCCGCCTGCCTCGTATCCAAAATAACCAACGCCATATCCAGAAGCATGAGTTACTAATAAAGCATCCCCTCCATTATCTGCTCCTATGGTTAAATGACGAGTACCAGTTGAACCACTATCCGTAAAATCACCAGCTGCGGAAAGCGTTCCTAAACGCACATTTCCTCCTACATCTAGTTTTTGTGCTGGATTATCAGTGCCGATGCCGACATTGCCAGTTCCAGTAATTCTTATTCTTTCGGTATTATTTGCGGCAATAACCACGGGAATATTACTAACAGTACCTATAGCCAGAGCAGATGGATGTGTTGTACTGTATGATGTTGTATATATGACCGATAGATTAGAATTAGTTAATCCAAAAGTAGTTCCGGTTGCGCTAGATCCAAATTGACCTATCTGAACCGTGGCTTCTCCATTTTTAGCACCAGTAAAAGCAATATTTGCTGTAGATGCATTTTCTACTACTATTCCATTATTTCCAGAAGTTGTATATACATGTAATTTATTTTGAGGATCTGTGGTGCCGATGCCGACATTGCCAGTGCTATTAATTATAATACCATCAGAACCACCAGCAGTTTTAGTAATACTAAACAATCCAAGTCCAGATTGACCTGCAGAGATAACATAATCTGCGTAACCGTAGTGATTTAATTTTATCGAAGAGTACTCCCCAGATGCATTGCCACGTAAATAAATTTGTCCATGTCCACTATTTGCAGAATGCGGTAATATTTGGATATCTTGTCCATCACCACTACTATCAATTTTTATATTTCCATTAGAGTCTATAAAAAGCTTCTCTGTTAAAGCTCCGTTTGTTAATGTTTGGAATGCAAGATAACCACTGCTAGTTCCAGTATCTTGTTTTCCGCCAATTATCTTTGCCCTGGTTGCGTTAGTTGCTCCACCATTTATATCAAAGAGTATTTGAGCATTATGGGCAGAACTTATTGCGCTTCCAGAGTTGTGTAGCGTTAAAGCTGTAAAACCAAAATTTGCTCCAGAATTATTTATAACAGCCCCATTAAGATCTTCAAGATATGCTTTTCCTAGTACATGTAATTTGTACGCTGGACTTATAAGGCCGATGCCAACATTGCCACTTGAATCTATATGTAATCTTGTCTGATCATCCCATTCATCATATATTTCAAATGCTCCATTTGCTCCAGTTGTTCTAAAACTAAAAGCATCATCAGATCCTTCCCTAAAAACAAACTTACCAACTGGCATTGTACCAGAAGTTTTAAGTATCAAATCTCCATCAGAAGTTATACGAAGTCTTTCTTCATTATTATATCCATAAAGCATTAAAGAATCATTAGTATGATCATAAACGATACCACCAACTGAATGATCATCGCCAGCATCAGCAAACGTTAAAGCCCCATAACTTCCAGTAGAACTAATTCTAAGAACTGGTATTGATCCTTCAATATCTAAGGCACTATCAGTGTGTAATGGAGCATTCGTTCCAATTCCAACCCATCCACTTGAATCTATACGAAGTCTTTCATTACCATTAGAATATAACGTAGTAAAATACGTTCCAGAACTATTATCTGCACCCATTCTTACTTCGCCAGTGGAAGTATTTGCGGAAAATACCGCTACTTGACCAGCACCACCGCCAGTCCAGTTTATAGCATATTTTGGAACTGTTCCTCCAATATCTGTAGATAATCTTATATTTCCTTCTTCTATTTCTAATTTTTCTTGTGGATTATCAGTCCCGATGCCGACATTTCCATCTTGGGATATTGTTACTGCCTCAATTTGAGACCCTTCTTGATTATCAGAAAAAATAGACAACGAGTTATTATTCCCAAGACGACCCCCCATATACTTAATGGAGAATCCATATGCAGCAGAATCGGATTCTCCAACACCATCTAGTACACCCGCACCATCAACTCTCAATAGTGTTACATTATTGTCGCCACCACCAGCACCAACACGGATTGCAGTGCCGTTGTGTTCACTTATAAGACGAATGGTGGATGCTGATGTTTTTCCGAAGTCAAGTGTGTATTGTGGGTCAATGGTGCCAATACCAACTCTGTTTGTGTCCTCGTCGATAAATAACGTTCCGCTATCAAAGTTTACATCACCACCTGTCTGGGTCAATCCACCACCATTAATCCTCAGACTAGTCGAGGTGTTTATACTCTCGGGGATAAAGATTGCGTCTACGTCGTTGCCGATATATGCCATGGTTAATATAACTCCTTCTTATGAGGTGATTTCTAGAGCGTTTACAATTACATCGAGAGAGTCGACTGTGTCTGAGGTCACAGTGATCTTATCACCCGCCCCCGCCGAGCCGTTATATTCCATGATAAGTTTCTGCCCGGCCATAATCTCCAACGTCGAGCCAGACGGAATTGGGATATTTTTTGCCAAGTAAACATCATCTGAAGGAGCCGCAGTTGTTCCTGTTGCAGGGCGGTCAATCTGCACGTCTACGTTAATCGGTGTGGTGGCAATGTTTGATAATGAAATGCCAATAACAATTGTTGTTTTTCCTGAAGCGCCGCCCAGTTCAACTTGATATGCCGTTTCAGTTGAGGTACCAACGGATGATTTTGAATATGATTTGAAGGTATTTGCCATGACAGTTTGTTTTCCTTATCCTAGTGCAATTGCCAAGGCAATGACATCGTCCACAGTTGCGTTGCCGCTATTTAAGTCGTTAATTGCAGCGACTACATTTGTCTTAACGCTCGTAGTTAATGCTGTAAGATCCCCGACATCAACTAACTGACCAGTGTTTGTAATTACCTCTCTGGTTGGAGTTCCGCTGCTATCTACTCCAGTACCCGCAGTCAGGCCATGCCTGACGTGAAAATGCTTATTTGTTGCCATAGGTTCACTGTCCCCTGTGCCAAATTGTATATTGTCTATTTAAGACTTTAAACAAAAGAACGGGAGGTTATGAAAGTACAGCAGTTCTTACAGCCTTTATCTCAATCTCGCCTTTAGTGGCTTCGTATCTAGAGAAGTATATCTCAACATTAGATCCATTAATCCCAGCAGAAAAATCTCCCATACGGGCATTAAGCGTAGATGCTGTGCCGTAATCCACAAGATCGACATCGGTGCCGTTGTGCACCACAAGAAGCTCGGTGATTTGGTAATTTGGAGTGAAACCTGGGCCGCCAAGGCTTAACTGAATAAAAAACTTAGCAGAGCGGTATGTTGTAGAGAAGGAATCAATTACTGTAGAAGTGGAGAAAGATGTCCCTGCTGGTTGATCAGAAGTGCTTACTTTGGTTTGAGTCTTACTTGCAGAGTTGCCATCCCAAAGAAAATCATACGCACCAAACTTAATCTCGTCGGAGAGATTGATCTCATACTCCCCATCTTGAGCAACAAATGTGCTGAAATTATATGTGTTAATTCTATGAGCTACGGCATTATCGCCCGTGACCCCAATCCACATATACCCATCTTGAAGCTGAGCAACATCATTAACATCTGGGTGGTTTACAAATAACCTCCCGCTGGCGCCATCTTCGTTGAATAAGATTGCAACTGGTTGTCTTATGCCATCAACGACAGACGGTGGGGTAAATGTCAACCCGCCACCATTTGCCACATAAAGTATTCTTCCAGAGTCATCTGCCCCGCCAATCTCACCAGTGATCCCGGTCGTGTCTATACCGACCATCTCTCCGTATACCGTTGCAACTCCGTAGCCATTTGCCGGGATTTCGGCGTTAGTGACCCCAATGGCATTCATTCTAGAGTTAGCGCCAGCATCAGCAATGCCGACGGTTGCCATTTTCTTGATCGGGTCAAAACCTACAAAATACACGGGGGTAAGCGCAGGTATCGCCCCTCCTCCAGAGTTTTTGACGTTAATGGTCACAGAAGACGTACCCACTTCTGAAACAACACCATTAGTCCGACTATATACTCTTACGTTACCATTAAGAGTGTTTTGATAAATATCCCAGCGGCCTTCTGCAATTTGAGAGGTGTCTGGAGTATCGGCCAATTCTTTAACTTTAAAATTCCCAGACTGAATTACGTTATAGTTCTGATCTAAAATAAGCTTAGGAGAATAGGAAATTTTTACGTTTCCTGTAGCAAGCACATTACTACTTCCGTCATAGAGCTTAAAGGTATGCAGCGTAGCCTCAGCCACAGTATAGTTACCAGAAGCCACGCCGCCGGGTGTTGTTCCGTCGTTGAGATACTGATCTACAAATATTTCTTCACCGTTGAAAAACCCGTGATCATTGTATGTGAATGTGGATTCAGTAGCTCCTGTAACAGAGTCTGTTTGAAAAGATATTGCCGACTCTGAGCTAAATGTGACCACGTCAGAAGTAACATCGATGTCAGAAGAATCGATTACAAGATTATTTGCATTAAGCAAAACTCCGGTGGCAAAGTTGTGCTCGTCATTGATGACAAGAGTATTTGCTTTGGAGACATCTGTTTCATCATCCGAAGGGATAGTGGTTGCGTATCCTCTCAGCGCGGTCTTATCATTTATCTTAAGTCTGTTTCTTTCTGTGTGAATATAATCTTCGCCATCTGCCCCGTCTTTAAATTGATCTAAGTAATCATCAAGGATTGCATAAGTTCCGGCTCCGATGTGAATCCAGTCACCAGCACCTCCGTTGGTGTATTTATTCCACACCCAGAGTTGTACTTTACCTTCTGGGTCTAAAGGATCTTGTTTCTTTAGCCATAGCTCACCATGAGACAGATCTGGCCAGCCATCGATTGCTACAGATGGGTTTGGTGGATCCGCAGAATAAAAAACCCCACCGACTTTTCTAATATCGTTTTGATTATCTCTAATGTATAGAGAGATATCATCTTCGTCGTAATTTACGGCAATCTCACCGGCTTGGATGTCCGTGGAAAGTGGTCTTTTATTAAAAACTTGAGACCTTCTGTGAAGGATTACGTCTCTTGGTGAACCTGCCATTTTAGTATTCTAAAGCGTCAACTAAGTAATTTTCATCGGATTCTTGGAGAACATTATCAATTGTCTCAGTGATAAACGTTTCCATGTAGAGCTTATTTACAGCATCAAACTCATTTACAGGATCGGCAACGTCGCCAATGCGTTTCTTATTGACATTAAGAGCAACCTCTCCTGTATTTACATTTTCACCTATAAATACTTTATTTACAAATTTTGCCTTACCATCGGCGTAAATTGCACCGAGGTAATCTGTGGCAGAATTCTCCCATCTCTGAACTTCTGTAGTTGCAGAGTTGTTTGAAGAACGAACAATTAAACTTACTGGTAAGTTATTAGAGTCGGGATCAATTGTTACGTCTGTGAGACTTGTTGGCGACTTAGAAACGTAGTCTCCGGTAATAGATAACGCAGCAATCAACCCATCTACGTCTGTTTTTGTATATAGAACAGATTTTTGATAGTAGTTCTCTGCTAGGGTCGTATTGATTTGGCTAAATTGAGAAGATACGCTACTATTTACATAAGTAGTAGATGCATATGCAGATAAGTTTAGATCATCAATAAGCTGATCAATTTCTAGTTTTGTGTATAAAGCATTTTTTTGATATACACTAGAAGTGTCTGCTTTTGTATCTAAATACTTATCAACTTCTCTTTTTGTGTAAAAATCTCTTAGGTTAATTGAGCCGGGTGATTGTGTACCGCCTCTAAAAACATTTGGATTAGACTCTACAACTCTAGACGGAACAACCTGTTGTCTAGGTGATTGAATTATACCACCACCGCTAGGGCCACAATTTCCAGAGGAGCTATTACCACCAAATACGTTTGCCATATCTTACCTTAAACTTATAGGCTATCAATTTCTTCTTGAGTTAATACTTTTCTTGTTTGTATCTTTGCTGCTTCATTTAGGTCCTCGTGATTATCGCAACAAAGGGTGTTACCTTTTAAATCGTAATAAGGAATAGGTTGCTCTACGTAATGACCTTCTGATCCAATTTGTACAAACTGATAATTTGGCAATCCTGTGGCAGATTGCGGACCTAAACATTTATTATACCCAGAGTTAACACAATATAACTTATCCCAATACAAATACTTTACGCCATTCTCATCGGCAACCGGCTCATCATACGGGAACTTGGCATGAGCTCTTGCGTAGTATTCACCAGTTGGAATAGGCTTAATATTAATCCAAAGACAAAAAGCATCACTACACTCGGATTCTATTAGGACAAAGTCACCGGGCTTGTAATAATAGTCTTTTTTAATTCTATAAGTTTCCCAGTGGTCACTATCTGGAACAATAAGATCCTCGTTCCAATTTGACTCAGCTTCGCCCCAATTCTCAAGATATAAATCAAGAACATATGGTCTATATCTTTCTTTTAGTTCTTCTATTGTGGGTAGCTGCGCAGGTTCTGAAACTCTAATGCTGCAAACTTTATCCCACTTAGTTCTATCTAAAGGTGGAGAAAGAGCTGGGATATCTTCTGTTGCTTCATAGAGTGATATCAAATATCCGTCGTCCTCTATGTATAAGACCCGATCTCCTACGAAATACGCAATTGTTTCTCTATATAAAGAGATAGACCATTTGTCATTTGTCTCTGCGTAATTGAGGTTAAAAGTGCTAGGGGTTATTTTCCAAGGAAAGTCTATTCCGCCCCATGACTTATATACCCCCTTCTGAAACTCATAAAACTCATAGGTATCCAACAATTCTTGCAATGATATACCGCAAGAATTTTTATCTTTACAAGAGTCAGTGGGAGAGACAGGATCTGTATTTATATTAACGGCTTTAAGGCTCTCTACTTGGTCCTCATTTAGACACTTTTGTTGTCCGAATAAGTTTACCATAGATTATCTATCTCCGGCAAATCGAAGGGGCGGGTTTACGCGTACTACGTAGCTATTTTTTATCTGCATTTCATCGCCCCCGATTATATACCTATATCAGTTATAGGTAAATGTATCCATTACAAATGTAAGCTCTAGAGTCGATACGTTTGTAGATGATCTGTCTGCCTGACCAAAGTTCAGTGATGTAATCTGAGCATCGGGAACTGTAATTGTTCTATTGCCAAGTGGGCTTGGATCTTCACCGCAGCTGACAGGAGTCACTGTAAGGGTGATATATGAACAATCGTATGTCTTCCAGAAGTCAACAATATCGGCGTGCTTTTCTGGGTCGAAAGGAACAGAAAGAGTTACTTCAGCAAGAGTACGAGGACCCTTGAGCTGGAAAATACGACCTCTTACACCGTCGGCATACTGTGTAGTACCAGAGGTGTCTCTGATTCCAGAGAAAGTAGTGAAGTAGTGCTGGAAGGGGGAAGCCTGGATCCAGTACTGGGCTTGAGTAATTGGCTTATATGCTAACATAGTACGTTATGTATAATGCAATATTTCTAATAACTATTTAAACTATATGCACTATTGGAAATAGGGATCAAACCATCTCCAGTAGCCTTTGGACTCTGGGTCAAGTGTTACTGCTTCTCTATGAACTGCGTATCTATTAAGTCTGAATACGCTATGATATAACTTCACAAGATCAGAAGAATCCTCTTCCGACAAACTCTCCTGCTCGATAAGTGCTTTAAATCTCTGTAATTCTGTCTCATGCTTAGATTTAACCGCTTGAGCTTCTGGAGGAATCCGGCGAAGATTTCTGATCTCTTCAAAGAACCTATCGATGACAAACACAATCTCACCTGGAGATGTAAACTCGTCAATATCAAGCTTAGAGATCGCCATCTCATCGCCAGTGGAGTCTGTAACAATACGCTGGAATCCAACGTCATCAAGACTGCCCTTAAAGTTAGAAGCAATCGTCTGAGAGATTTTTTGTTTTTCAGATGGCTCTTCAAAGTCAAACAACTTCATGAGCTCTGAGCCAAACTCCATGTCTTCCGCCATTGGAGCCTCTTCCTCGCCATCTGGAGCCGGAGCAGCTCCTCCGTCCATAGGCGGCATCATACCTCCCATCATGCCTCCTTCTGGCATTTCTTGTTTTACCAGAGAAGGAATATTGAGTTTTTCTCTGAGCCAATCTACATCTTCGATTTGGTAACCAAGTGCTCCTAGCTGAGACAGAACCTGTACCATACGTACTGGATCTTCACGTTGTTTAAGATCTTCGAAGTTACGGGCCAATCGAGGAGGGTTTTTGCCAGGATAGTTGAGCTCTACAATCCAGCGAACTAATGTTGAGTTAATTGTTTCATCAAGCTCTTCAGAGAACGCCTTGGCTTTACGCATGCGCACTGAGTCGGCGATTTGATCGCGGGCAAATGAGCCAACACTTCCCGTCTCTTGGCCAACTGTTGTTTCGCCATTGATTACAAAGCTAATTTGCTGATCAATGTAGCTGATTAACTGATTATATAGTTCAGGGCGGCCGTTGCTCTCCAACCACTGAATATCCATCTCATCGGGAAGGACTACCGCGGTCTCTTGACCAAGACGCTGAAGAGCCGTAAATAGGGCATTTACCTCTTCTTCTGGAGTGCCAAGGCTGAACTTACCTACCGCGGTTGGGGTGGTATGCTTATCGGCGTATTGCAGCCAGAAGTTGAGTAGTGTTCTTCTGAACTCAACCAGTGGGTATAATTGCCTACCTAACCCTGAGCCATGAACATCCATGAAGTTGCTATAGGCCCAGTGCCTATGCATAATCATTGAGCGAAGCGGAATACCCATGCCCTCCACCGGCGAGAACATAGTAATCAATCTTGGGCTCACTGTTCCGTCTTCGTTGAGTCTGAAAAGGAACCTACGTGGGTCACGGACTTTAATCTCAGAGGGCACGATGTATTTGCCCTGTCTCATCCAGCAAATCTCACTCACGGCCATACCGAGAATAATTGATTCGCACATTCCGCGGATAAACGTATCAAACCCTGAGTTTGCCGCTACTAATGATTCTTTGCCGTATGACTGCCGAGTATTACTACCCATGCGGTTAATCACTTGGCGAACGAACTCTGCTACTTCCTCATCTTCTGAGGAGTCAGAGGCGGGATATACCTCCCACGGTCTCTGTACAATTTCACCGATGAGCTTTTCCCAGGCCGCAAGAATTTGGCTGTCATTAAACAGCCTCATGTATTTCTCAATAGCCCTAGGGCCACCACCACCTTCTTCTAGAAGGATATCATCTCTACGCGGAAGGACTACTCCGTTAGTGAGATAAGGCGCACCTGAGTAGGAATAAGGATCAGACTTATATCCAGCCAGGTTGCCTTGAGAAACGCCCAGGGAAAAATACCGGTCGAAAAACCCAGATTTTATGTGTCTTTGGGGATTTTCAGAGCTCATTTGGTATTTTCACACATTATTCTTCGCTATCTTTAAACTCACTAGGGTCGATTACCTTAGTCAAGTCTATAAGAACTGTTTCTAAATTCATTAGTCGTTCGGTAAGTTCTTCTTTTGTAAGTTTGCCTTGTTCCCATTCTGAAATAAGTTCTTCGGCTCCTTCGACTTTTATGTTATAACCAGAGGTTAAGATGTTAATTCCTTCTTCCATAGTTCTTGTTCTTTGTGAATAGATTGATATAGAGCTTTGTATTTTTTCCTCCAAGCCTCGTCGTATTTTCTGACGTACTTGAAGTAGTTCTTTTCCCAGGTTTCTTTGTTATAGAGATCTTTATACTCTTCTGGGACTGTTTTAGCAAAGAGTTTTAATTCGATCGCGATGATAGCGCTGATAAAGTCTCCACGTTTTGAAATGATTTGCTTCTTCAAAAGATCGAGAGGAATGTGGGAACATTGTTCCTTAACAACTCTAAATAAAGGGGAGTTGAACAAATCGGAGTTCTTCTCTTCTTTTTCCTTCTTTATGGTTTCTTCGTAAGCATTGTCTAGAATGCTTCCCATGAACGTTGAGTTAAATTCAACATCATTGCCATCATTGATCTCGCGCCAGAATTTTTTAAATGACTCGTATCCGCGAACAATTGTTAAGTGGGAGTAAGACTGGAGCTTTTGTCTGATCTCTCTTTTTGCTGCGTCAGCATAATGCATATCTTTGCCATCCGGCCAAAAAGTACTTCGTTGAGCCAAAGAGTTTGCCCAAAGAAACGTGGTAAGAAGTTTCTTAGTCCTAGCGTCTCCTAGGTCTTTTTTGGGAAGATCATCAATGTCCTTAATTGCTTTCTTCCACTCATAGAAAACATCAGAAGCTTTATTTTCTGATGCCTGCCAGACAGGTGTTTTTGAAAGCTTTCCGATATGAGTCTCGTCTAGTTCGCCATAGCCAGTGAGTTCGTTTACAAGTACATCATCTTCTGAAAGACTTTGGTTTGTAATTATTTTAGGCTTGGCAGAATTTTTTATATGAGCATTAAACTCAACAACCCATTTTTCATGAATGAGCTGTTGCTCTAGTTTCCATTTGTCGTGGGCAAGGATTTTATCTAACGCTGCTTCAGGCAGGTTGCATAGCGCTAGGATCTCCTGAGTTTGCATTAGTTTCTAACTTACGAAATTTTACGTCTATATAGCTCATTATATCACGATAGTTCCAGCAATTGTCAATTTTTCTAAAAAGTTTACTATCGACTCTTCCGAGATCCATGCCTAATGTCAATAAGTTGTTAAGGCTGTCCCAGCAATTACTTCCCGGTTCGTCAAACAAGAATACCATTTTATCATCTTCAACTTCTTGGCGCTCGATTGCATTCAGGACAAAAAACAAACTTGAAAGAGTAATTGTGTCCCACCCAGCAAAAACAATAAAGTCCGAAGATTTAATAGTTGCGTCAGTTACCGACTGACGAGTCTTTACCTCAATTCCTTCTCTTTCTGTCAAAATTTGCTCAAGATGCACGGCCATCTTATTGAGGTCAGATGTAGCATCTACAGATTTTGCTTTGATAATAGTTACAGAGATTTTGGCGGGCATAGTTTCACATAAGCTACAAAGCTTTAAACCTAAAGTTTAAAGTTTAAAAAAAGCGTGTTGATATGCTATCTGCATTAACTCTGAAGCAAATAGAGGCGATTACCTCAAACCTTCCTAAAATCATTAAGAGCTCTTTTGATGCGTATGAGTCAATTAACGGTAAGTTCAGCGTTAGTGTGCAAAGAAAAACATATGAGGATATATACTACGATTTTTTCTCCTCTATAATTAAAAGAATTGAAAGAGAAGATGCCATTACAATACTGCCACTTTATGATAAATTGGCGTGCATGCTCGTCAACTTACAATTTAATGTAAGGCTATTTGTAGAGCTTACTTCTATAGTAGAAAAGGCAATTCTAGAGCTTACTATTAATAGTAATACACGTAATAGTCAACTAGAGCAGTTTGTTGAGACTTATATTGATAAAGTTATAAGTGCAGTTACAGAGGAAAGAATTTTTCAAAAAGGGTTAGAAGCGGATCAGCTTATTCAACTTGTACAAGAATACGCACCTTCTTCGGTTGTAATAGAAGACACATTCAGATCCACTGACATAGATCATAGAACTATTTATCCTTTATTTGATAGAAATAACTATTGGGAAGTTCAAAAAGAAAACTATGAAAACTTTGGCAGAGATAAATATTCTACAAGGGAAGTAACAATATACCAAGGTAAAGTATATACGCTCAATCAAAATGTTTCAAAGCCTACAACTAAGGAATTTAGCCTGGATGAATGGGGCGAGTTTAATTCAAAATTCTTATTAAAAAGTAACACTTTTAAAGAAAAACTTAAGTCAAACTTAAAGACTTATATTAATAGCTCGTTGGAAAATGTAGAAGACATAAATGGGATTATTTCTGACTCAAAAATTCAAGAGAAAAACAGCGTAATAACATACGACAAAGAAGATCTTAAGCTTACCCTTGCTGGAGAAGGAGTTTCTATTACTGAAAACATCCTAAAATTAAAGACTCTTGTTAAATATTTTGGAAACCATGAAGCTTCGCCAATAGGAAATATTGACTATATATCTAAATATTGTGAATACCTGTATGGGTCACTTTATGGCAGAATCATAGGAAATGGCTTTACGAGCCTTGACGGTTTTAACCTTTTAGGAAAATTTAATTTACTATTTTCTTATGGAGAAAAAATAAATAGAATTGCTGGGCTAAAATTCTTAGAAAGTTTTAAGTCTTTAAAATCTTTTAAGCAGCGTATTACGCTGCCAGAAACAATCACGTTAACTAGTACAGATAAGAAAATTTATTCAAAAGCAAAATATAATCCTATCTACGCAAAATACTATAATGGAATTGAAGATAGATTCTTCTTCCAAGAAATAAATCCGTACGTTGAAGCTATTGATGTTGATATCATTCTCTTCGGAATAGAAAGACTTTTGAACGTTGCGAATAGACTAGGTGATACTATCAATGCACTAAAGAGTGGTCTTAGTCAACAAGGTATATTACCAGGTTACGAAGGCCTTGGCCCCATCTCAATACAAGTTGAAGAGCTAAGTAATATATTCATTTCCACAACAGAATTAGAAGAAAGTTACGCCAATTCAAAAATTCTTCCTGGATTTAATGGAGCAATGGCAGGTCTTTTAAGATCTTATGGAAGGCTGTCTGATGTATTAATTACTCCTCCTTTTACAGGTAGTGCCTTGGCAAGATTAAGCTTGTGGGGGAGAAAAATTCAAGGCGTATTAGAAAGAATAGTATCTGACATCAGTAACATAAACTATGCTCCTGGAGACTTCATCCCAAACATTTCCTTTAAAAAATCTACATTAGAAAGAGAAAAGCTTATTGATCAACTAAGATCTCTTAATTTTCAAGAAAGCGAAATTGATCTTTTTCTATCTGCCGAGACTTTTGAAGAGTTACTTATAAAGTTTGCACCTATTACTGATGCCGCGGACCAACTCTCATTCTTTAGAGGATATGAACTATCTCAGTTGATTTATGAGTTTGGCGGAGAAAGCGCAATTGACGCGTATATTTCGTATCTTTATGACTTTAGCGAGTCAAACTTAATAAACTTATTAACGTTTGCAACTAAAGATAAAACTTCTGGTGTTACTTTTAATGAAAATCGCTATGGCAAATTGGTAGGTTTGCTGATTAACTTAACCTTTGCAATTAATCCAGATCAGCTAATATTATTTAAAGACTATTTAGCAGGAAATGACCTAGATCTATTTGAGTCTATTACCTATCTTCTTAAGAATAAAGAAGTTAATCTTTTATTAGACAAAGATAGTATAGATCTTCTTCGTCCTATTACGGAGTCTTTGATTTCTGGTGCGTCTCCATTTGGATATAACTCCAGGTCTATGGGCTATGCAGAAATAAATAGAGAAGTGCCACTTGCAGTGAAAAAATGGACAGAGCTTATTGGAAAAAATCTAGGAAATGCTTCTACGAATCTTATTCAGAACCTATATGATAAGAGTCAGGGACTAACTCCTAGAGAGTTAATTACAATTTTAAACACAGGCTCAGAGCATAATCATAATGACTATGGTCAGCTCATTGATGGGTACGAGGGCGGAAGATTAACTAAGCTAATCAATTATGGATATCTTAGTGGCTTACTTCATAAACTAGGATATTACTCAAATTCTTATCAAATAAATAATTTTTATATTTCTGGATCTGGGCCAATAAGACTGGACTCATTAGTAGGGGTAGTAAAAAGCTTAGTTTCTTTAACAGATATTACTTTAACAAACTTTACCAACTCTATTGAGTATGACTTAAGCCAAGATTCGGTTGACTTATATCCATTTGAAAACTTATTTAATACTCAAAACAAGAAAATTGAAGAAGTTTCTAAGTTAGTTAAAGGGCTTTCCCCTTCAAATGGAGACATTTCTACGATAGGACTTCCAACTGTGTCTGGGTTTTCAGACATCATGGGGTCACCTGGTATTGGAAATTCGCCTGTTCCAGAGTCTATACCGAGAGAAAATACCATAACCCCAGAACAAGCTAACTTACTTTCTCCTCAAATTAAAAATTGTTTTTCGTTTATTGCAAATAAAACCTCAGAAGATGAGAGATCAAATGAAGTTACAAATAGATTTATTAGCTTTATTGAAGAAAATAAATTGATCGTTGGAGTTTCCGCAAAAGAAACAATTGTTGAAGCTAACTCAAATACTTTAAAAGCAATAGATAAAATTAAAGATTTTAAAGCTCCAAAAGCGCTAGAAGATAAAGACAGAAACGCGGATGTTAAGATCCCCTCCTTCTATGAAAGATCTAGGCTACAAGATAAAGTTAACCAAGAAGAGATTGACTCGTTACAGAGTCAAGGCCTATTAACCAAATTTGATCCAGTGAGCTCATGTAAAAGATTTGGAGGAGAAAATTGCGATTCAAGAATAGAATCAGGAGTTAACTTATGTGGTGATATTAATAATAGATCTACTTATTCACAGAGAGACACAACCCCAAGCCAAGTATCTCAACCTGGATCTATAGGAGTAGATCGTCCTTTTGGATCTTTTGCGGAACTCAAGCCTGAAGAATTATTTTTACCCTATAGCCAAAATAACAAGCCTCCATATTTTGCTTTGCTAGGTAACGACGTTAAAATAAGCAATAACGGCAATCCAATTAAGCCATCTATTGATACAGAGCCACTGGTCTTTACAAAAGAACCTAACGTAGATGACTCTTTATACTCTTCGTATTATAACTCGGAATACGGATTAATTGAGGCCATCAAAGCGAAGTGGGAAAAAGACGAGCCGTTTAAATGTTCTTTATTAGAAGATCCGTATGCCTACCAAGCTTGCATGAACTTATTAAAATGCAAAAGATTTAAAAGAGGAGAAGGTACGTCGTTCTTAAAATTCTGTCCTAAGACGCTATCAGGAGGATTATTAAAATGAGAATATTTACAAGCTTTCTAATAGACGACCCAAATGTAACATTATTGCCTTTTGATAAAAGGCAAAGAAACCCATTTAATTACGTTACTTTTGCCCAGGAAGATATTATTTCAAATGACGAAGTAATGCTCTATAAAGAAAAAACAAACTCTATGGGGGTATCTATACAAACTTCAGGTATTGAGTCAATTAAAGAGTTAAAACTTACAAACCAAAATATTCTAACCTGGGATGATTTGTGGATTGATGCGGATAGTAAGTATAGCGTAGATCCTAAAATTGAACATATAAATCTTCAAAGAAACTCGTTGTTATACGCAAATTTTAATCTCAAAAGAGACTTCTTAAAGTCAATCAATTTAGAAGGTAATTCTAGTCTCAAGTCATTTATTGGCCCAGAACTAAAAAATCTTGAAGTGCTTAACTTAAATCAATGCGTTAGTCTAGAGTATGTAAACTTGGGGATTTCTAAGAACATTAGAGTATTGAGTTTAAAGAATTGTAGGCTTACAGAAGCGTCTATGGAAAGAACGCTTTCGTCGTTTATTCCTACAGTAACTGCTTCTTCAAATATATTGCCGGGTTCACTGCCCCCGTTCAGAAAAAACTACTCGACTCTTTTAGATTTGCGTGGCAATGATATTAACTGGGGAAATACGCGGATTGCTTCAAAGATAAGACTCTTAGTAACAAATAACTGGCTCGTGCTATGGGATAATCCGCCCCCAACAAGTGTAATCCCAATTCAAATGTACGCATTCTTCCCTAAGAACATAAAAGAAACAGAAATCAATCAATACTATGGCAGACCTTCGATCTAAATTTATTGAGGACTACGCCGGAGGATTACTTAACGTCTCCAGGCAAGAATTGGCCAGTACAGGAGAAGTACTTTCTCAGGATGGGTTTCTTTCTAACGCGGCTCTATTTGTAGAAGATGGATCAGGGACAAAGAGTGGTTTGCTCTTAGGGGCCTCACTTTGTGAGGTAGTGGATCCTACAACAAACCAAGGAGCTGTGAATGTAAGATACGCGGATAGAACGTATGCTAGTATTCGAGATCTAAAGATTTTTTCTACGGCAATTGCTTCTGCTCAAGCGGCTCTATCCGATGCTACTTCTACGTCAATCACAAACCTAGAAAATGCTTTTGAGCTTCTTGAAAATGCATTTGATGGATTACAAAATAGCGTTGATACAAGAAATGCGCTAATTGACTCTAAGATAGAAGAAATTAATACAGAAAGCTTAACTGCTCAAGTTTCTGAACTATCAACATCGCAAAAAAATCTAGATGCTCAAATTGCAAGTCTAAGCACCGTTATACAAGCAAGTTTTGCTCCGACTCAGAATATGCGAGCTATTTTGCCGGTACAGTTTGAAAGTTATGGCGCTGTAGAAAGTCTTACAGTAAACACAGTGGCAAATCGTTTTAGAACTTCTGGAAGTTATACAATTACTGGTTTAACAAGTACAAACGGTACTGGATTAAATATTACAGCTGACGTTGATAGCGACGGATTGCTAACAGTGACAGGGATTACAAGTGGCGGAAGTAACTTTGTCGTTAATGACCGTGTGGTAATTCCAGATTCAAGTCTTGGTGGTGGTGGAGCAGATCCTGTTACTTTAACGGTTGCAACCATTATAGAATCAACTCCGATTGACAAACTTGTTCCTCAGGTCCAATTGCTAATTGAAAAAGTAAACGAAATTTTGACAGCTTTTTCCTAGAGAAAGACTTCTTCTAGCACAGCTTTTTCGAGCCTAATAGAATATAACGGCCCGATTTTTTTAAAAATTACAAAAACCATTCCTTCTTGCTTATCTTTTTCTGTTGGAAGGAGCTGGTTTGTTATGCTTTTTAGAGCATCATCGCCCCCAAGCATTAGTGCTATTTCTTGTTTGTCAAATAACCACGTAATGTCGCTTTTGTCTTTTGTTGCAACGTATAAAGCAATAGGACCGTTTTCTTTTATTGCCCTTTTAAACATTGGGACTAGTTCGCTTTCATCTTCAGAAAGGTTTTGAAAAATATTTTTAATCTTTTCGCGGTTTTTAGGATCTTCAAACATTACATTTTTTCAACATTAACACCAAGTTTCCTTAGCACATCAATACCGTCACCAATGCGATACTCTGTGCGATAATAAACTTTTTTAATACCGCACTGAGCAATCATCTTTGAGCAATCAGGGCAGGGGCTATGGGTACAAAACAATTCTGCCTTATCAATAGATTCAGATGACTTTGCCATCTTGACAAGGGCATTTTGCTCTGCATGAAGAACAAAAGGATTAGTACTTCCGTCTTCAAGCTCGCAGCAGTTAGTATGAAATCCAGATGGGGTACCATTCCAGCCATGAGCAAGTATGCTTCCATTTTTGACAACAATGGCCCCAACTTTTAATTTTTTACAATTTGAAACCTGAGCAAAAAGCTCGGCTGTTTTCATATAAGCTTCTTTTATCTCGGGTTTCATAGTCTACAAATATCTGACTATATTATATCACTTAAATAGGCTTATGTTTCACGTCCTTAATACCTTGTTTTTCTTTAAGAAATTTTTTGTAGGCATCAAACTGACGCATGTCCTCTTCTCCTAGAAAAACCTTACCAGTTTTAGGTGGTCTAATTCTTTTCTTCTCCGCCTTGACTGGTGGCTTAGATAGCTCCTCAGGGATCAAAGATGGCTCGGGGTCCGTAAAAAATTCCTCTAGTTCTTCGTGAGTTGGAGAGGAGATCATTGAAATCTCAGACTCTTTTTGCTCCTCAAGATGTTTACTAGAGGTTGTTTTAGTTGTTGATCTTTTTCTAGTTGTCATAGTCTTCTCCTTTTACAACTGCTACAACCAGCCCATCCTTGGACTCTTGATGGTCCTGGATACTGGGTACCTGGGGCATCATCTGCAGGATTAACTTCATAGAGCCCTGGAGCAAGAGAAGACGAGGTTTTAGTCTTTCTTGTCTCGGTCCAGTTTTGCCAGCCCCACATGTCCTCAGATCCGTATACGTGGGGATTCTGACCAGAGTTTTTTGACATTGTTCTTCTAGTGTTATATTCGGGTCCTTGGTTAACTCTATATGAACTTCTTAGGTACCTTTCTTGGGCCAAAGCTTGGCGGACATACGCGTTGTTCTGAGTAGTCCTTGCTCTATAGTCTGAGTTTTTGCGCAACTCTTCCCAAGACTCATACGGAGAGTTTGAAGAATTTATCGCCATATTTTACCTTATCTGTAGTGTCTTTAAACAAAAAATCAAAATTAGGGTTTAAAGAGAGTTACGTATATATCATTACAACCATGCCATCTAGTAAAATGTCTCGGCCCGGCGCTGAAGATGCCCAAGTAGACAGCTTTGATAGTTTTGATTTTGGCGAACCAGACGTAATCCCAGTAGAGATCTCCAAAGGTAAATTCCTCTATCTCAAAGAGCCCTGTGCTGAGGATCTAATCCACATTGCAGAAATCAACGACAACGAAAAGCTTGGGGAAATTGAAGCAACTCTACAAACAATCTGTGTTCTTCATCATCCAGAAGAGGGCGGAAAGAAGCTTTCTATGAAAGACGCTAAAAAGCTCACAGCTCGTCATCTAAAGAAAATTGGTGATGCACTCGCCACTCTGCTAGGCGGAGATGAGTGACAAGTACTCTGTAGAGAGGAATTCTAATTACACTATCTCGATAAAAGATAGGACCGGTAAATCTTTATCATTTAGAGATATTACCGGCAATGACTTAGAATATTTAGAAAGGTATTTTGATAAAGAAGGGGCACTATCTGCAGATGACATTATTAATATTTTAGAACATATAAATGTTTCTGGGGTTCCAATTAAAAGACTAACGCCAAGAGTTATCAAAGAGGTATTTGAAATAGTTGCTAAAGAAATTTTTTGCAACTTTATCCCAAAATTTAAGTGGTTGGAAATTTGTTATGCTCTTCAAAATAACTCATTTGTAGCTCTGGGGTTTTTTGAGTCTCAACCAATGACAAAGGTGATGGCGATGATTCAAGTACATCAAAATGCAATCGCAGAAATGAAGAAACCTCAGAAATAAATGACCGACGAACTTCGCCTAAAACTAATTCTCATTCTTTGTTCAATTACCGCCAAACAGGACCAAGTTAGGCTGAAAGAATTTGTTCAGGTGTGTTCGTATCACGTGACAGACACTGACTTTAATAAGATCATGAGAAAAGCTTTAAAGATCTTAGATACACAAAAATGTGGCTCAGAGAGTTGCCCAGATTGGCTAATGAACAATTTATTCGATTTATACAAGAATAGTTCAGAAGATTAAAGCTTATAAATAGCTGTTTGTTTAAAGGTCTTCTGAAAGGCCTCTTACTTTGTAAAGAACTATTTTATGGCTAATCCTGTAAACATCAATGTAGGCGCTATTCAGCGCCCTGGAGTGTTTGTTACTCAGTCTTCGACTGGTGGATTACCTCAACCCCTAGCCTCTCATGCTATTGGTTATATCTTTGGATCTACTCCTGTAGACCCATATGATGAAAATCCCGTCGATGAGTATTCAGCTCTCCCTCCTTACCAACCTACACAGATTGGTTCGTTAGAGGATTTTGTTCAGAAAGCTGGTGGTGCTCCTACCGCCGGTAATAACCCACAATCAATGATCTCCTACGATTCCGTAAGAGCATTCTTTGAAAACGTGGGCGTGAACGGAATTCTGTACTATACTCGCGTAACACCTACACCTGAAACTAAGGTTGTAGTAGATAAAGGAGCAGGTTGGAACCTGTTCTCAATCAAGATTGGCGACAGATACTTTGGAGATAAGTCACTCGGCATTAATGATGCGGATGGCGTAGAAATCAGAGTAATTACAACCACCGCCCTTGATTCTAATGATAATGCTTTTGATATTGTAGGATATCTTAAGCAAGACGATCCTGACTTCAATACTTTCTACAGAATTGAGCAAGATGACGAAGAAGCCAAAAACGCCACCTTCAGAATCTACTCTAAGGACGTAAGAGTTATCCCAACTGTTAAGAGCTTCAAGGCATATCAGATTTCTGATACCGCTTATGCAACTCCAACAGACGCCGGTGAAGTAAGCCGTTATGTCCCAACCAAAGAACTCAACTTCCGTTGTGTTTCTAGAGACGTAACAACTCAAGAGCCCATTCTCTTTGTCTCTGGTGCTGCAATTGGTAACTTCTTAGAAGAAACCTCTGTTACAGCCAAGACAAACGGAACTGCTTCATTCACAGCCTCTACCGGTGCCGTAGTAGTGGAAGATATCACCGATCTTTCGATTGGTACTGATGCTCTTGCCGCTGGTGATAAGGTCGTATTTGAAGGTATTGACCCAGGTCAAGTTGCTTATCCTGGAGCTGGTGAGCTTGCTGCTGGAAACATTTTCTACAGCACTGTTTACGAGGTCTTAAGTGTAGATGCTCCCAATAACTCCTTTATTCTTGACAACGGATCAGGTGCCGCTTTAACCTTCACTTCTGATGATCTTGCTTCGGTAATCAGAGTACGTAGACTAGCTTATGATCCTTCGGTTCTTGCCGACAACCTCCAAGCTGTTGAAGATTTCCTTCTTGATCAGGAAACCTATGCAACTGCTGGTGACATTCCCGACAACAAAATTGTAGCCGTTTCTACCGACGAAAGAGTTGGTAAAGATGACCACATTCGCTGGGCTGACTCATTCGCAGCTTACTATCAGTGGGATGCTTCTGGATCTGCTTTTACCGCCGGTGCTGATGGCTCTGGTCTAACTGCTGCTCCTCAAGGAACAATCACTTCTGTTGGTGGTAACGTAACCAGAACAGGATATGTACCCGATAGCGTTCAGGTCTTCTACGTAAACGTTGCTGGTGAGAACAGAGTTGTTATTGCCAATGGCGCAACTCCTGCTGAACTTACCGAAAGCATCTCTACTTCACTCAGAGAGATCCTCGAAGAGAAGAACCTCGATGCATATTACATCGTTGAGTCTGTTGAAGTTGATTATGAAACCGCTCTTGGAGTTGGTGGATATGCTCCTAACAACGGCGAAGCAATCGGAACAACTCTTGGAGTAACCGGTGCTCCTGCTCTCCGCCCATCTAGCGAAGGCAAGACCCTAACTGGAACTTCTGCAGTTACCTCTGGTAGCACAACCATTCAAGGCGCTACTTCCTCTCAAACTGGAACAATTGAGATCCAAGCCAATGGCTCACTTCTCGGTTCTAGCACTGAGTTCCTTAGCGTAATTGCTCCTGGATACAGAATCCTTGTTGGATCTGATACCTACGAGGTTGTAAGTGTTGCTTCTAACACTCAGGCAATCGTCCGTAATCCTTCTGGAGCTACCGTAGCCTCTGGTACTTCATACAGCACAGTTGCTACTAAGTTCACCGAAGAGCTTTATGCCGGTTCACACGTTGTGATCAACGGCTACCGCTTTGAGGTCAGCAGCGTAACCAACGACGCAGCTTTCGTTGTTGATACCGCTCCTACCTTTACCGCAAGTTCAACTGTAGTCTATCTTGATAGCTCAATCAGCAATGGTTTCTATCGTCATGACTATGTTCTCAGAGTGAAGATCACTTCTAAGAACGGTATTCCTTCTCCTGTTGTTCCTGGCCTTAACCGCTATGGTCAAAAGGATGCCAATATCGTCAGAATCAACTCACTCGATGAGGCAGCTGATTTTGCCAACTACAAGCTTTCTGCTAAGGCTCGTTCACAAGACTTCATCTATGCTATTGAGCAGGGTATGGGATCTGGTGATTATCGCCCTGGCTTCCTCTTTGCTCCTGAAGCATTTGGTGGATTCAAGGCAACTGTTGGTGGATTGAGCAAGACTCAGGCCCGTGAAGAAAGAGTAAAAGTTACCCAGGCGCTCCTCAAGGCCGCTGAAGGTAAGCTTGGTGAGGTTGAGGGTATCTCTGGTACTCAACATATTGCTCTTATCGATTGCGGAGCTGATGAACTAAGTCTCAGCGAAGTACAAGATGAGTTAGCTTACATTAAGGGAATTGCTGGAGCTCCATTTGGCCACGCTGCCTTCTACGCTCCTTATATCAAGAACGCTGCTGATCGCTTTGTACCACCTAGTGGTTTCATTGCCGGTATTGCTTGTTCAAGATACGTAAACGAAGGATTCCAACAAGCCCCTGCTGGTGCAAGATATCCGCTAAGAGGAGCCAATGCCCTCCGCTTTGATATCACCGCTCAACAGCAAGAAGTAACATATCCTCTAGGCCTCAACCCAATTAGAAGCCTTCCTAACAGAGGTATTGTTGCATGGGGTGCTCGTACAACTAGCTCCAATGCTCTCTTCAAGTTTGTCAACACTCGTGCGATCCTTAACGTACTCCTTGATGTTCTTGCAAGAAGCTTCGATGATATCCTCTTTGAGCAAATTGATTCGGCCGGTACACTCTACGCCAGAGCGAAGTCTATTGCCACTCAGGTAATGGGTCAACTCTATCGTCAGGGCGCGCTCTTTGGCGCAAGACCAGAACAAGCTTATCTAGTTGTTTGTTCTGATGCTAATAACGCTGTTAGTGATCTAGAAAACGGAACGCTTAGACTCGATGCTTATGTGGCCACATCGCCAACTCTTGAGCGTCTTGTTGTTACCGTTGTAAGAACACCTGCTGGTCAGGTTGCTCAGGTACAAGATACCTTCTCTAGAAACATTGACAGATTCGACTATCTTCTTAACGCAACTACAGTCTAATAATTGAAAATGTCTGATAATCAGGAGCAAATTTTAAACGCTAAAGAGCCACTTTCTTCACAACAATCCAAAAAGGTTGTGCACATCGAAATGTTCAGAGCTGGTCCTCAGATCAGCTCCTCTGGGCAAAAGATGATGTTTACGGAGAAAGATCTAGATCAGGTGGTCGGGACGTATTCTCCCGAGCAACATGAGGCCCCTCTGATTATCGGGCATGATCAAACAGACTCTACGCCCGCGTTGGGATGGGTAAAAAATCTTTGGAGAAAAGGTAAAGCTTTATGGGGTAACGTTGAACTTACCCCTAAAGCCGAGAAACTGATTAAAGATGGAGTGTTCAAGAAAGTAAGTAGTTCTTTCTACTTACCAGATGCGGAAACAAATCCCCATCCTGGGAAATTGGCACTTCGCCATCTTGGTCTTGTTTCGATTCCCGCCGTAAAGGGTCTCACAGCTTTTTCCGAAGGTGAATTTAATGACGAAAAAATTATTAACCTAACTCCCGAACCGGGAGAAACCGTTATTTCGTTTAAAGAAGCCTTAGAAACAAACAACTCTACTATGACTAGAAAAAAGAAAACTACTGGCGAGGTTCAGGAGGTCTCAGTAGATCAGAGTGTTGATCATGCTGAAGGCGGAATGACCGTCAACATTAACATCGGAGGCGGCAAGCCTTCCGTATATGACGACTCTGGCAACCAGGTCGATGAAACTGGCGCTCCAGCCGATTATAAGATGGAGTATGCCTCTGACGAAGAAACCGAAGAAGAAATGGCACCTGAAGCCGAAGCTGAAGCTCCTGAGGGCGAAGGTGAAGGCGATGACATGGGCCTAGAAGACGAAGGTGGCGAAGAAGAAGCCCCTGAAGCCTCCGCCGAAGGCGAAGAGGAAGAAGGTGGTGAGGAAGAGATGGGATCCGAGGGAGAAGGCGAAGAGCCTGCTGGTGAGGATGGCGCGGACGATATTTCTGGAGAGATGGAAAATAACGACAAGAAAATTGCCTCTCTAGCAGCCGAGTACGAAGAAGACGAGCTCTTCCAAGCACTGGCTCTCAAGAAACAAGCAACCTCCATGATGGAGAATGATATGTCCTATGGCGAAATGCCCGAAGGACTTAAGAAGCACATGGAAGAGAAAGAAGGTAAGGGAGAAGACGAAGAAGAAGAGAAGAAAAAGGAAGCTGACATGGGCGAAGAGCAAGTAAGCGATAACGCCGAAGAAGCTCCTGAAGAAGAGAAGGAAGAAGCCAAGGCTGATATGGCCGAGGACGAGGGCGAAAAGGAAGAAGAGGAAGAAGAGAAGAAAACTGATATGGCCGAAGTGGTTAAAGAAGAAAAGAAAGAAGAGTCAGCCGACCACGCTGAAGAAGCTGCACCTGTGGCTACAGAATCTCTAGATCATAGCGAATCCGCTATTGGAGATCAGAGCATTGAAACACTCAACGCTCGAGTAGCCGAATTGGAGGAAGAGCTGAACAGACAAAGAAAGCTTGCTCGCGAGAAAGAAATTTCTTCGTTTGCTGAAGGACTCTATGAGTCTGGTAAGCTCACTGAACAAGTTGTTCCTAAGGGAGACCTTGTTCGTTTCATGGAGACTCTTAACTATAAGAACTCCGTGAATTTCTCTGAGACCGGTAAGGCTTCTCAATTCGACTTCATGCGTGGAGTACTTGAGTCCCTACCTTCCATGGTCTCCTTTGAAGAGTTTGCTACACCTGCTTCTGCTCCTAAGAAAGCAAAGTCGGTTGAGCCTAACGCTTCTGGATACGCATACGATCCAAACACTGCAGACGTTCACGCCGATGCTCTCTCATACGCTGAGGAGAATGACTGCGACTACTTAACTGCTGTTAAGTTTGTTATTGCTAACAAAAACTGAGGTAATTACTAATGGCAACAGACCCCCGTTATATGTCTTTTGACCATCAGTACGTCGAGACCGTGGAAACCAGTGCTTCAATCGCTGCCCACCGTTTCGTAACTCGTGCTGGTGCTTATGCTGGAGCCGGCGCTTATGCCGCTGGAGTCTCCATTTTTGATGCTCCTGGACAAGGTGAACTCACCGCCAAGGGCTACCAAGTTGATGATGGTTCTACTCTCATTTATGAGGGTCAGCTCAACCCATCGACCACACCTTCGAAGCCTGGAGTATTCCCCTATCAGGGTCTTCTTTCAGTTGTAACCGAAGGAATCGCTATTGTTGAAGTAGGTTCCGCAGCAACTTTTGCTGTTGATGATGCTGTAGTTGCTGGTGCCAACGGCGTTGCTGTTGCTGCTACTACTGGCGATCTTGTTCTCGGACGCGCTCTTGACGCAGTTGGAACAGCTGGTGCTGGCCAATATATCCGAGTTAAGCTTGATCAAGCTGGCGCTGCTTGATAGATACTGAAGGAGAATAACTAATCATGATGAATTTAGATCAGGTTCGTGTAATCGACCCAATCCTGACCCAACTGGCTCAGGGCTATAAGAACGCTGAAGGCGTAGCTACATTCTTCGGTCCTGCGGTATCTATGAATACTCGCGCCGGCCGTACATTGGTATTCGGTAAGGAGGCATTTGCTTCGCAGTCCTTCCTCCGTGCTCCTGGAACTAACATCCAGAAGATTCAGAACGAATTCGGAACCCGTTCGTTCGCTCTCCGTCAGGAAGCGATCAGCTGGGAAATTGCCGAAGAAATCGCTGCTGAAGCCAAGAATGGTGCTGCTCAAATCGACCTTCGCCAATTTGCTGCTAAGGACGCTGCTAATCGTCTCATGCAGTCCTGGGAGATTCAGGTTGCAACTGCTGTAACCAACTCCGCATCCTATGAAACTGCTAACGTATTCGACCTCGCTACTCGCGCTGGCGGTGCTGATCAGTTCAACCAAGCCACTTCTGACGTTGAGGTTCTAATCGACGAAGCTAAGGAAGCCGTTCGTTCACAGATCGGTGTCTATCCTAACAAGATGGTCATCTCTCCTGATGCTTTCAACGCCCTCAAGCGTAACAAGAGAATCCGTGACTTCATGCAGCGCGGTGTGCTTGTTAACGAGGCTTCCCTCGCTAACATCTTTGGTCTTGACGAGATCCGTGTTGCACGTCGTCTTAAGCTCGGTGCCGATGGCCAGAGCCTTGAGAACATCTACGACAACGTAGCCGTTCTCTTCTACCAGCCTTCTGGTGCTACTGACGGTTTTGCTCCTGCTCTGGATGCCAACTATGGCAACCCTGCTTTTGCTTACACCTACACCCTCGCTGGTTATCCTATCGCCACTCCTGAGCGTTTCAACATCGAGCGCCGTGTATTCACCGGTGACATCCTTGTTGAGCGTAGCTTCGAGCTCGTTGGCATGGGTGAGAACGGTAAAGTTGGCGCTGGTGCCATCTTCACCAACGTAGTTGCCTGATAATCTATATCACAACTAACCCAAAACAGGCTGGCCTTCGGGTCAGCCCTTTTTGTTTAAAGTAAATGAGAAGAAGTTATAGTCTATGTCAGGTCCCCAGCCACCTAGAGATATACACGGAGTTGCAAATAATTGTACCCCAGCAACCGTAGATTATTTTATTTCTGTATTTGGATATGCTGAAGCAGTAGAGCTTAGTAATATTGAAGATCCAACAGGAAATGAAATTGATATAGAAAAAATACAGATTGCTTTAAATGACGCGGGTCAGCTTATTAATAATTTTATTGATAGCGCTCCTCCTCAGGGTAAAATTTTAATCGCCGGTTCGTATCGCAGAAGCCAAGCAACAATTGCTAGGTATTATTTAGATATTTTACGTCCTAGAACTCAGGTTCAAGAAGCGGCAGAAAAAGCTCTTCAGCAACTTGAGCTATGGGCATCAAAAGCAAGCCCAAGTGCCGGATTTAAGTGGAAAGAAGCTTACTCTTACTGGAGATCTGGTTGCTCAATGACTAAGAGCTCTTACCAGAGAGGCCGGAGCTTTACAGATCCGTCGCTCAATAAGTGGGTACTTCGTGAAGGTAGTAATGACCGAGGATTCCCCTTCGCTAACAGAGAAGCCGTGGTTCTTAATCGAAACCATGAGAAAGGTCTCTCATTGGAGACCCAAGGAGTCAATGAGGTTATTGCAGATAGCGCATATAAGATGAATGAGTTGGTTGGCGCACTTGAAAATACAAGAAGTATGTCCAGCTTTACAAATACTGACCAAGCAGTTAAGCCTGAAGAAGGAGATGGCTTGGTTGCAAATAATACCACCCCATCCGCCGACGGTGAGTTTGATAATTATGGCGGACTAACTACCGACGATACATTCTAATGTCTAGTAATACATACCAAGGATATAATCCATTTTATCCCACAGGGGAAGGCGGTAGTGCATACTACCTTGTTAATAGTAGCTCTAGTAATTGCTATGGATATAATACTGGGTTAAAAAGCGCAGTGATGCCTGACGGCACAGAATATAAAGAAGATTGCGATGCGCTTAGACAATATGTTATTGAGCTAGAAGGCAATAGAAAACTCCAAGATCTCGTAGACGTTGAGTTCTCTAGAAACGTTAAGAAGGGAGATTTTTTAGTTTATGATAATACAAAAGGTAAGTGGGTATTAACTGACTTCCTGTCTGGCGGCGAGTTCTGATGCTTTTAGAAATTGAAAACCAACTCCATCGTAGAGTTCATTCTACCTTGGGACAAAGTGCTGTAGTGCTACGACTGGCTGAGGAACTTGATCAGTCAGGTAGAGTTGCTGAGCAAGCTATGATTATTATTAGCTTTGTTTCTTCAAACACTACCAATGAGATGGGTGGAGGAGCTTATATTCCCACTATAAGATCTCGTAAAATGACTTACAGCGTTACTCTAGTGCAAAAACAAACTCAACGCGAAGGTCATAGCTTTTCACTACCATTACTTGATCTTATTGCCGATGCAGTTACTGGCTGGGTGCCAGAAGTACCTGGATTAGAGTTTGCTACTGGTTTTGAATTAGAAGGAGAAAGATTTGTACAAGTTACAGAAGCCTCTCAATTTATCTATGAGCAAAACTACTCTGTAACCGTGACCATCTCTGATGGTAGATTTTATTCACAGCCTTGCGCCGCATTTGATCCTATATCTATTGAAGACTTTTTGCCAAGAAGAAAATGTTTGCTTACTCCGTCTGGTGAGATCACAGGATTGGCTGTTTGGACCAGGATAACCGGGCCAGAAAGCACAGAGAGCTATATTGTTGAGGACAAGAGAAGCTGTGAAAGATATCTAGGAGACAGACTAGAGTTGGCTTGTGGTGCCGATGAAGATGGAACTGCAACATACAAGTTTATTCCAGAAAAAGCTACTATATATAACAGCGATGGAACAACAACTATTAATGACTCTCTAACGACATCGGGTACATTGTCTAACGTATGGAAATGTGATAAAACCAAGACAGGAAACATTCCGCCCTGGTTTAAGTTAGACGTTGATTTTGGACTCTGGAGAAACGAGGCCGGAACAATTGCAAACCAAGATCCACTTACTTCTGCAGTTCAAAAAATTAAATTTAATCCAGACGTGGAGTATGATGCTAACTAATCTGGATAAATAATCTTTTTCCTTTTTCAATGTTTCTTCGGAGGGTATTTAAGGTAATGCACCTATGCCCTCCGTTTAATGTAATCCCGTGGCTTTTAGGATACTTTGTGGTTACCTCTCCGTTTGATTTAAGAAGAGTGTAATTTGGATCAGCAATTCCTACCCATCTCTGGGGGCGTTTGTTTGCCATAAGGTAGGGCTCTTCTCTAACAAATAGAGATAGCCCGTACTCTTGGCTAAAGTATTCGTTTATTGCATCAAAGCTCTTCATTGAAGATGGGAATAAGATCGTGGATTGTAACAGATTGTCCATTCTTTTCGGACTTTTGTTGGGATACTGTTTTTGTGTTTGCATCGGCGGCTTTGCGGAAAATGTGATCGATTTCAATAGAAGAGAGCCATGCGTTAGCAACTGGGAGCTCATAGATTTCATAGTTGTAACGAAGCCAAGCCCAACACCATGCATGAGCAACTTGGAACAAAGCGGCTACCTTCTCTGCTTCTTTCTTTGGACACATATACAAAATACTGTCATGAACTGACATATTAAACTTAGCATTCAAGCCATGGTCTTTAATAAGCCATTCCATTGCAGCCATGAAGGCATGGAGCATTGCACTGCCGGTGGATTGAATACACCAGTTATTCCTCATAGTCCAGAAATCATCGCCAACAGAGCTAGGACGGAAGGCAGTGGACATTTTAGTCCCGCTTAGAGGGTTGATAGGAGTGTTTTCACAGGCAATCCGAGCCATCTCATTGTAGGCATAAGAGTCAGATCCACCGATCAACTCTCGCATACCTCGATAAGCTTTACGACCCTTCTTTAGTTCAATGAGCTTGCGTCCCATGTCAACAGCTTGTTTCATAGGAATGGATTTATTACCCTTGCGAATGGTATTAGCAAGAGTCTTAGCTCCACAGCCATAAAGCATTCCGTAGTTACAGCCCTTGGCCACAGCTCGAGAGATTCCGATTGCTTTGGCAGTCATCGAGTGCATGTCAGATCCGTTGTCTTTAGATCCGGCAAGGATGGAGTGAGAGAACTGAGTACTCCCGGCTACTTTATGAAACGAGTCAGCAAAGATGGAAGCCACAACAGCCTCTTGGGCATCAAAATCTGATTCAACAAATACCCAACCATCAGGAGCTTGAACTCGTGTTTTAATTTCCGAACCGATCTTATCGTATTTTGGGTCCGGCACAGTAAGCCATAGGTTCTCTCCAGCACGATTAGTAGAGGTATTGTGAGGAACCGCAGCTGGAACGATGATATTGAAGTCTTTACCAAGAGGGTTATTTGTTTTTTCCACGAGTTGCTCGCGGACGCGGCTTCGAACAGACGTCCAGTAAGATACATTAATTGCAAGTTTGATAAGTTCTTTTGCTTGTGGTAGGTCGGAACTAAGCATTCCAGACTCAAAGTCATCGGCATAGTCCTTAGACAATACACCTCCAACGTTTTCTCCTTCGCCCTTAGGATGGGGTACACGAACGTATTCACCGACTTCTTCGTTAAAGAAGCACCATCCTTTGTTAGAAAAATAAGTCATAGGCTTATCGTCCCACTTGAGTCGGAGAAGAAAGTGAGACAAACGGTTCTTTGTGGAGATACCACCAATTACAAGCTTATTGCCCTCTTCAGTTTTTTCAATCTCAGAAACACTTCGGAGCCATTTGGGGATTCCATACCACTTCGACGAAGGCTTTCCAGCTTTAGTTAGTTTGAAGTTGCATTCCCAATCCATCTGAGAGAGCCAAGGATCAGCTTCAATATCGATCTCTCCTTGATTCCATGCGTCATACACCTCTTGGGCCATTTGGCCAAGGATTTCTTCTTGCTTAGAGATAGAGTCATGCCAGATATTCTCACAACCATCAAACCACTCTTTCCAGTCATCGACTACAGGAAGAATGGCGGAGGAGATGCCAAAGTGGCCGATTAGAGTGGTCAGAGATGGGTTGTTCTGGAGATACTTAAGAACAAGAATAGAAAACAATTCCTGAGTAATCTCAACGTCCTTAAGAGCGTATTGAGTTAGTTCTTCATTAAGAGCGTTGATTTGCTCCATGGAGTCGCTAACAACAAACACATCACGGATCTTTTTATCCTCGGCCTCCAAAGGAGTCATAGGCTGACAATGAAAGTTGTAGCAGTCGATCAAGCCATTAAGAGATCCCTTATCAGCCCAGATAGGATCAGCACGAAAACCAGACTTCTTTGCTGCTTTCTGAACATACCACCATCGCTGACCAGACGCCAACCCACTCACGTTAATATGAGCGGACATAGTATCAAACCAATAGTTCTTCTTGGTAATGTCGTATGACTCTTTGCACCGAGCACGGTCAAATGCTACGTTATGAGCAATGAAGATCTTTCCGTCACCAACAGGAACCAAGCATGGCTCATAGTCAATAGTCGGATCGACGTATGTCTCATGCATCCAAATATAATATGCAACTGGGCTGACAGCGGTTGCGAGAATAGCATGACCAAAGTCGGTTCCTTTGACAAAAGTCTCGCAGTCAAACACTGCGATATCTTCTTCAATTCCTTCTACTCGTGTGAGATCAAAGCCAGAGTTGGTTGGCGTATATTTGATCCATCCCGGCGTGTTAACGATATAATCTGAGCTAGGCTTTGAAGGTAGGTCAGTATATGCAAATTCTTTAAGCTTTGTAGCTACATCTCCGATAATATTTTGAGAGATTACATCAAAGTGTTCTTTAATATTTTTCCCTTGAAGCTTAGGAAGCTGAAAGTCTTCCATAAAGAAACCCTGTGGGTTTTCAATAGGAAAACTAACTCCGAAGTTTTCCATAGAGGACTTGATGCTTTTAATTGTATCTTTCTTTACCGAAGCAGTATCTACATTGCCAAACACCTGACGATTCATCTTGTCTGAGAGAGTTGCGTATCCCAAGACGTTGAGTTTTGACATAGATTGCTGCGTAGTTTTTACTATTATAGACTATAAAAGGGCTTGCTGTCAATACTGGATTAAAAATTCTTCACGGTCAACATAATACAGCCCGACGCCTTCAAAGTTAGTTGCGTCGATGATGCGTAAGTTTTTGCGTATGTAAGGATAGCCATAATGGCCAAATATATACGTATCTTCTTTGCAAGGACAATATTGCTCTAGTCTGTCCTTCCACCAAGGAAACCCAGGACCTGATAGCACTCCTGGTCGGTTGGCTTTTGTAATCTCTTCGTAAAAAAGAGCGTGACCAAGCCGATATCTCCTAGAGTCGGTTTGTATTGTGGCCGTAATAGGGCACCTTGCAAGCCAAGATATAATATCAATCCTGGTATTAAAGTCTAGTTCTTTGAGGCACCTTAGAGTGTACTTAGTTTCTCGCTTTATTATTTTTTCTTCTGGAGTAACTAGATTTTCTAAAATATAATTTTCGTTATTACCAAGCAACAGAGTCATTTCCCCGTTTAGGTTTTTGCTCCTTATATACTGAAGCATTCTAACCGGAGAGGTTTTTCTTGAGCGTTTGAAGAAAGGCTTGTGATGAATGCTGTCTCCGATGATTACGTGATGATAATTTGGAAACTTATCTACAATCTTTTCAAGAGTATCTATGCGGCCATGTAAATCACCAACTATGCAATAATTATTCCCCTTCGGTAATGATAGGTGCCCACCAATCTGGTACGACTGTTTTCCAGGTTGCAAAGTCATGTTTATGCATATTGTAGTATTTACGGTATGCTTTGACCGCGTCTCCATCTACTTTACACTCATCTGGCATTGCTTGGGCAAACTCTGTCATTTCATGAGGGAGTTTTTTAGATAGCATAATTCGAGTGTTTTGAAGTGAGAGAAGACTATCCCGGCCGCCGTGCTCTTTGCCATATCGCTTTTCAAACTCATTGCAAAGATTCCAGGTGAGTTGGTAAGTCCAGTTCCAATTACCCCAGCTCTCTCCCATCCAAAGAGTACATGGGTGTTTGCGGAAAGATTTTGTCTTGTAAAAATCTCCGTTAGTTCGTTTGGCTGGATCTAGGTCATTAAGCACAGCAACAATGCTCATCATTTGAAGATGTTCTACAATCATCTTATTGACGTGCTTATCACAATGATACTCAGCCGCCTTAATAGGATCAGTGTCCAATACAAAGACGTTCATAATAAAAACAATATACCTACTATTATATTAATCGAAGTCGGTAGGTTTGTCAAGATCTTGATTCAATTCTGCATAGGCTTCGGAAAGTATTGCGTAGATAATATATGCTGTTCCTAAAAGCCCTATAGAAAGGAGGATTATTACTCCCCAAACTGGGTTATTTATGTTTGCCATTGCTAAAAGGCTCCCAATGTTCCCATCCATATGTATGAATCGCCCAAATGCCAGCAATAGGGACTCCGATAAGAATAGTAGATAAAAATCCAAGAGACCATGGGTTTTCCATGACGTGCCTTACAAATAAAGTCATTCTAGTGAGCAGTTTCGTTTTCTTTGTACATATCGGTATCACAATCTCCTGACATAGTGGCGATATCTCCGCCGATCTCACCAGCCGTATCCTGTGCAAACATTGCTACCCATCCCGCAGCAAGCCAGCCAATATAAGGAATACCACTAAACAATGGGGCAACAGAAGCACCCATAGAAGCTCCAACCATTCTACCTGCATTTTCGCCACCACCTTCCGCCTTGATACACTCGAGTTGTTGTGCAGTTAACTTTCCCTCAGCACCTCCTAGATGCCTTGCCCCATCCATTGTATATTCTTCGTCGTAGGTAGTTGTAGATCTTCCACCTACACCAAAAAATCCATTTTCTTTATCTACAAACCTTCTAACCCCCATTACTTTTGGGTCATTAGATCTATAATCTATTTCATATCCGTCTTTGCTCGCTTTAACTCTGTAAGAAGTGTAGTCATTTATAGGGAGATTGATTATTGGCATGGACGGTTCTGTTTTTAAAAGATGCCCTAAAACGCCTATATGAGCAACACCTATCAATGCTCCTACTCCTAGGGTGAACCACTTAAACAAAGAAGGCTTGCTATTATTATTTTCTAGCATAGAATCCTTTTTATATGTTAAAAAAGACCCTAATTTAGGGTCTCATATACTAATCTTTAATCCTCGTATATTCTGCACTCATCTGCATCTGGATTTACATCACAATATAGTTCTAATGGAGTAGGATCATGGTGATCTTCTGGATGTTTTTTATGATATTCTTCTAGTTCTTCTAACTCGCTCTCGATATGTCTGCGACGCTGTGGAGAAATGTTAGGATTTTTAAGTTCCTCGCGATCTTGAGAAATATGTTTTTCTATGCTTTCCATGGTTATTTTTAATAAGAGTTAAGGATTTTGAAGTACGCAATCTTTTCTAACAACTTTTTTTAGCTCGATTATAATCTCTTCTTTTGCCTTGTCTGTTAGGAAATCGTTTTTACTTACCCTTTCGATCATTTCTGAGACGTCTCCACAGACTAGTTTTATGCCCAGTAGTAGTTCTATCATAGCTTATCTTGTTTGTACTCAGAGAAAGATGAATAACCTCTTAGTCTTACAAGTTGATCATAGGCTTCAGAGCCTTTTTCAATCTTGGTTCCGCCATCATAGGCCCAAGCAAATCCATCCTCTACAATTTTAGTATTATAACATTCTTTGTCTTTATAGAACCACCCCAGCATTCTACCATACTTTCCGTCTTTTTCTGTACGAACTTCAATATCCCTGGGGTCACAATTAAACCAATTCTCGGCATAGTCAGTAGCATCAAGACCAAGAAGCTTCTCATCGCAATCAGAAGTGCGCTTTTCTGGAGTGTCAATTCCTGCGATGCGAACACGCTCTTTTTTATAGAGCCCAAAGCCAAGATCGAGAATTACATCAACAGTGTCACCGTCGACAACTTTACTAATTTCCTTGATTTTGTATTCGTACATAACAATATCTACCTCTTTTGTTTCTTTAGACTAGCTAGGATTAATCTAGCAAATTGTACTTCCTCTTCGGTATAGTGACTAGGTTTTTTAGTTGCTATTTTTATTATTTTCTTTGCAGCTTTTTTTGTATGTTTCTTTTTCATTTATTGCAAGCGTAGCGACATCTTCCATATATTTTATAAACTCGTTTACAATATTATTAACATTTTTTCCACCTTGCGAAATCCACATATCACAAAATTCATATACCTCACGTTTTAACGTAAAAGCTTTACCTAAAATCTCAAGAGACTTTGCTCTGAGCTCCATGCGTTCTTTAGAATAGCGCCAATCGTTAGTCATGGTAATGTATGTAATATATAATGCAAGATGACGGGATCGAACCGCCGACCGCCTCGGTGTAAACGAGATGCTCTACCGCTGAGCTAATCTTGCAAGAAAAGGCTTACGCCCTTAGAAATTCCTCTACTTTCTTTTGATCATTGTCAAAGATTTCAAGACCTTTATCGGTAAGAATGTGGTCGTACATTTGTTCAAAAACCTTTGGAGGCATTGTAACAATCTGCGCCCCATTATACCAGGATCTAACAGCTCGTTGAACGTTTCGAATAGAAGCTGCTAAAACTTGAGTTTTAGTCTTATGAATGCAGTATAGCTCTGAAATAGACCTAACTACCTCAAGTCCTGCAACAGATTGATCATCAAGCCGACCAATAAAAGGAGATACATAAGTTGCTCCTGCCTTAGCAGCTAATACAGCCTGTGCAGCGCAAAAAATTAATGTTACGTTAGTTTTAATTTTTTCTTCTGAAAGAACTTTACAAGCAAATAATCCGTCTTTAGTACAAGGAATCTTAATTGTGGCAACACTACCAAACTTTTCAGCAAGGCGTCTGCCTTCATCAATCATTTGATACCCAGCACCAACAACCTCCATACTAATGTCTTGAACACCAATATCTTTGATTTCTTGATAAACATCTTCTGGATTACGCCCACTCTTCATGATAAGAGTTGGGTTGGTCGTAACGCCATCGATGAGACCAGTAGCAAAGTGATTGCGAATAATTTCAGTATTGGCAGTGTCTAAAAAGATTTTCATAATTAAGAAACGTGAGCTGTGCCAATCATCCCAGCACCTTTATGAGGAGCGCACCAGAAAGTAAAGTCTCCGGCTTCAGGGAAGGTTACATCAAAAGACTCACCGCTTGCAAAAGCAAGATCTTCATGAGACCACTCTGGGTGATTTTCGATAACCACATTGTGAGGAGGAAGCATTCCGTTTACAAAAGTAACAGTGTCTCCTGCAGAAATATTAATTTCGGCCGGTTCAAAAACTAAGTTACCATTTACTCCCATCGTGACCTCGGTGGCCATGGCGGGTAGAGCAAAAAATAATGATACAAATATAGCTAGTAAAAAATTCATCTGCTTAAATGGGGCTTTTAAGAAAAACCCGAAGCGGAGTATCGGAATCGAACCGACGACATCTAACTTGGAAGGATAGCGTTCTACCGCTGAACTAACTCCGCAAGAACTCAAGTATTATACCATGTACTTGAGCTTGTGAACATAATTGTAAGCATATTGTTGGCGGTATCCTTTAATTCCCCATCCCAACCAATAATAAGCAGCAACCATATACTGATCAACTGTCTTACCAGGACCTTCAAATTCAGGAAGGTAGCGCTGGAAAACGCTTTCGTTGATCATATATGCCGTCTGACCTTCGAGCGACGAGGGATCATAACCATATTTAGTAGCAAACTTACCAAGATTATTGTACCGTCCTATGCTGGTCCACTGAATAAGACCATAACCCCCACTATGGCAAGCGTGGTAAGGAACTCTAGCCCCTCCTTCGCAAATGTTGGGATGGAAGTTGCTTTCAGACTTAATATTCCCCATAATTGTTGCAAGGGCATTACGGTCGGAAATTTTTGTTTTTGTTTGGAGTTGTTTGAGGACGTATTGCTCATTCTTATTGCAGCCGGGGCATTTCCATTCTTTTTCTACTACTTCAAGCTTAATTGCTTTTTCTTTGTCAACGGAAACGTCAACTGCCGGAGGGGCTTTGATCTCACTAATACTTGGATAAGCACAAGCTGCTGAGATAGATCCAAGAAGAGCAGGAAAAAGAAGAATTTTTTTGATCATAATAATTGTATAGTCAATGCCCGAGAGAGGACTCGAACCTCCACGCCTTGCGGCAACAGATTCTAAGTCTGTCGTGGCTACCATTACACCACTCGGGCTTGAGCAGTACCTTATTATTATATCAGAGGGAGATACCGGGTGTTAATGGTCTTTACAGTTAGAAAGGAAGCACGTCGCCCGTAGCCTTAGGAACCTCAGGGACTGGGATCTCCTTAACCGCGTTTTCAATTAGTCCAGGGACCATCGCCGATACCTCAGCTGTAATTGCTTCTGTGACTTTAACCCGCGCTTTATCAGCTAACTCGGCGCGATTAGCGTATACATAAGCTCCGCCACCAACAATAGCGGCCGAAGTGGCAAAAGAAAACAATGCCAGGACGTTGATAATACCTTGCATAATATGCTTAGTTAAAGCTAACTTTAACCGATTTTTAAGCCACTTGTCGGACTTGAACCGACGACCTACGGTTTACAAAACCGTTGCTCTATCCAACTGAGCTAAAGTGGCAGGCTGCTCAGGCTGGGATCGAACCAGCGACCAATCGATTAACAGTCGACCGCTCTACCGCTGAGCTACTGAGCATTAGACAAATGCGTCAGGAGTTGATTCTCCTCGCATAAGGTCATATAAAGCTTTAGACCGTTTGTAGTGCTTTTCGTGATAGTCCATCCAAGCTTTAACTTCTGAAAGAATTTCTTCGTACGCGGCCTTAGGAGTAGTTTTTTCGTCGGTAAGATAATCGCCAATAGCATCACCCATACGATCTTTACGCTGGGCTTCATACGTTGTTTTTGCAGCGTTGTGAGGATAGGAGTTAATAGACGGGTTAATTTCTTCGGTCATTAGTATGTAAACAAAAAGTTGTTAACAAAGTCTTCTGATCTCTCTTCTCCAAAGTTAGACTTTAGATACCCAGCAACTGGATCGAGATCTCTCATGTATTTATCAAAGTTGGCATAGCGGTCAATTGTTTTGCCCTCAGGCCGATTTGAATAGAGTAGATGGGTGTAGACCCTTAGGTAGTCTTTGAACGTTTCTAGGTGGTTTTGAACCTCATCTGCAGTACATTTTACCACATATGCATGAGAAGAGAAATGGTTTCCAGGTTCAAAAAATCTTATATCAGTGTAAGTCCTTCTAAGAAATTTTGTTTCAAAAAGATAGTTGGGTTTAGGATGCTGAAAATCAAATACAATAATTACTTTCTTTTCAAAAAATCCCATTAGATCCATACCAAAGCACGGCATACCATAGGGCATGTACTCTGGCTCTGTATTTGGATAGATAATGTTATTGTAAATACAAGACTTATCTCCCCAAATCTCTGCTTCTCTAGACTTAAGAATATATCTCCCAGAATAGGTCTTTGCAGTTAGGCTTAATTTTTTGCCCTTCCAATCGGCCCAAGTTTCCTCTTCTGTAAGAGGAAGGATGTCAAATAATGCCCTTTTGTAGTCTTTCCATAGATCTTTCATAGGTACCTCTAGGGTAGTGGGTTTCGGGATTAGAATACAAAATACTTGCTGCGGCTACAAAAAGAGAGATTACAAATGTTGTGAAAATTGCTCCGGCTATATTCATTGCTCAAAACACCTCATTGCTTCAAAGCTAACATGAACGCATACAAACTCTTGCTTTGGTGGGTTAGTTAATCTGAACAAAGCCACTGTAACTAGAACAGTTTGCACAAGAAGAACGTAAAGAGTAATACGCTTTCTATGCTTATAGAACGGTGCATTGAGCTTATCAGACCAAGCCCAGTATTTTTTCCACATTAAAAAATTCCTTGATCACTCATGTATTGAAGAGTCTCTTTCATAGACCCGATATGTTTCGAACCGAGGGTTACCTGAGGGTATGTCGCTTCGGCTCCAAACTCAGACTTAAACGCTTTTTCGCTAAAGTCTTTACCTAAAACATACTCATGGAACTCTCCTTCTAAGGACTTAAGAAGCATGGCCATTCGTTGGCACTCTTGGCTACCATTAGAATAGATTACCGCAGTTAATTTGTCAGCCATCTTTTTCTCTACCATTTTTCTTTGTTCTTGAGACCATACATAGTGTGTTTCGGTACCATCTTTGTGAATAATACTATATCTACTCATCGGTAAGGTGGTCGGCGCAGGCTAAAGTATCACAAGGAGGGCATACGGGATGAGCATGATCATAAAGATGATCTAAAATCTCACCGAGTTCAGTATATCTTCTATTGTCCATTTGTTGTAAAGCGCACAGCTGTTCTTTACGAACAATCGCCTCTACTTCTTGCCATTGCTGATTAGTCACGTTGCCTCCAGTCATCGGGTTTTTCTTGTTGAAACCATTCAACAATCTCATCAGCACTTGAAAATCCAGACTTATGATTTGATGGGTCTGGATCCCCAAGCCCCATTTTATTCATAAAATCGTCCATGCTTCCTTCTGCCATGTCTGGGTTCATGGCCTTACGTCTTGCTTTCTTAAGCATTTCATTGGCCGTAGTATTAGCTTTTGCAAGCTTATTTGACCATATCATATCATCAAGGCTTACTTGTTCTCCGCTAACAATTCTGTTACAAATCGATTCCAATTTGAGTCGGTATTGAGTTGAAAGCACTAAGTTTCTCCGTAATCAATAATAAACTTTAAATCAATCTAGTACTCATAGGTCTTTTTTACCCAGCGTTTTAACGCTTCGTATCTTTCTTTCCAGGTAATTTGACTTTCGTTGGTAATTAGTACTCCGTGAACAAATGTAATTGTTTTTCGAGGAAAAGCAGCATAATGAGCATCCCACTTTGCCGGATATACCTCGATTGTCTGAGTGATGTCCACAGGGGCTATTCTACCCCTATTACCATTCGGAACAGATTTAAATAGTTCCCAAGGAGAACTCCGATTTTCTTCTGGAACTTCTATGATGTCATAAGTTCCATCATAATTTATCCCATACAACTCACCAACTGGACTTAACCAAAAGTCCATCATTAAACACTCCAATCCCTTTGTCTGGAGATCTCGATTATAAAACCCAGGTCCTAGATCATAGGAACAATGGATTGTATCGTACATGCCCATGGCTTGAAATTTGTTGTGATTGAGGTACGTCGTTCCAGTGCCTGATTGCGTTTGCAACAATGGCAATATTAGTAATTAAGTAAGTTAAAAATATGAACGTTCGGATAATTGCAACTTTGTCGGATTCTTTGTCGCAATTTGAGGCTTTTTCCCCAAGGGCTTTACACCAAATCTTCCACATTATTTTTTAACAGGCCAAGTAATTTCTAAAGTAGTTGCCAATAAAACTATAAAAGAAAAAATAAATATTGTAGATATCATTTAATATATCCTTTTTCCTCCAACCATTTTTTAGTAAGAGGAGTAGGCGGAAAGACTTCCCACATCTTACCAGCGGCGCATGCTTTTAATGCTTCCATTGTCATTGATTCTGTTTTCCCTGCCCATGTTGCTTCGGCTTCCCACGGTATAGCGTGAGGAGGATAAGTACGCTCAACCATTGTACGCCAAATCATAGGAACTTCTTCTTCTGGTTTAATGATGGCAATAAGACTATTTTCAATAGTCCCAGCCATACAATCTTGAGCTGCATGCCATCCTTCATGACGCATGACGCTCATCAGAGTAGATTGCGAATCCATATGTTCTTCGTTTAGAAAAAAAGTGTTGGAAACAGTATGATATACTCCGCGATGGTTTACTGGGAAATATTTTCCTGGCGCTAGAAAAACCACAACTCCGACTTTAGTAAGGGATACGAGCATGTTGTTGAATTCATTATCAATGCTAGAATAATCAACAGAGGGATAATGCTTACGAATATCTGCAATATCTCTGATTTGTTTGACATTATCGGTACATTCTCTAACGATCATACAACCCATTGCGTCGTACGTTTTGTACCCTTTAATCTTTTTCTCATTTGCAAAAACAACGCTAGGAAGCAAAGTGATCACGCCTAAATAAAGAAGAAGTTTTTTCATAGTTTGTTTTGTAAACATGCGAGTAGGGAGACTTGAACTCCCACGGGCATAATGCCCAACAGATTTTAAGTCTGGTGCGTCTACCGATTCCGCCATACTCGCTTGGTAGTCTCAACGGGACTTGAACCCGTGTCTACACCGTGAAAGAGTGTTGTCCTAACCACTAGACGATGAGACCTTAGGTGGGAAATGCTAGATTCGAACTAGCGACCTCTGCGTTATCAGCACATTGCTCTACCACTGAGCTAATCTCCCTGGCGGAAGTGGTTGGATTCGAACCAACGGATACATTATAGCATGTATCAAGGGATTAGCAATCCCCAGCATTAAACCGCTCTGCCACACTTCCGTAGGTGCTCCTTGCGTGGATCGAACACGCCTCAGGCGAATTATGAGTTCGCTGCATTCACCAGATTGCTAAAGGAGCAAATAGGACTGCGGGGAATTGAACCCCGTTCACACCGTTATAAGCAGTGGGCCTTAACCAATAGGCGACAGTCCCAAGCACACCTTAGTCAGAAGCTCTCCAACGATGCGGAAGTTGGTCAATAGGCATAATCAAACACCGCTTTGGGCCATCAATGATGGTGAAAGTTTCGCCTTTTTCTACCCTAGCGAATAGGCTATCAAAGTCAGCTTGAAACTCCTCTACTGTAAACTCTTTTTTGATCTCGGACATTAGAGAGCCGGTGGTGCATGTAGATATTATATCAAAAAAATCTAAGCTTTGGGAGCATTGTCACCAAATTTTTCAATTTCTTCTGGTGTTTTGTATTGCCACTCCGTGCTTGCACCGACCGACCAAGATGGATCGGTTTCGACTGCAAAGTCGTGAGTGGAGACTTTAAAGTCTGGGGTAAGCGTTTCTTTAGGGATCATCGACGCTTCATACCACAGAACTCGGTTGTTAGGTTGAGCGGCGTATTGCCCATTGTCCAGAGCAATTACATTGAATGACTTGTGTTCATCAGGAGTTTCTGATAGACCAAGCCGTGGGCGGTTGTAGTCTGGCTCACAAGCATCAATAGTGAACATATATTCGCCATGGTACCACTCCTTGTCTTTCCCTAAAAACTTACAACGTAGTCCGCTTAAGGTAAACTTCTCCACCACTGTAATATCGTAACTAAAACAATCCCACAACTCAATTACATCGAGCGGGAGGTCTGGTGAAGGAGTCTCAGGATCCGAGACAAACGCATGGAGAGGGAGTTTGTCGTAGAGGGCCCCGTACTCCGGTAAGAGTGCCTCAATGTATATTGCGCGGCGGGCTATGGATTTTACGCTAATCCAAACAGCTTCGGTAAATTCTCCGTGACCTTTCTCTAAGTCATAAAGGTATTCTTTTCGCACATAGCATTTGTGCGGAGGTACATTTGCTACTAAAAAACTCATAGTTAACTAACTAACTACGAGACTTTACACTGATATTCTATTTAATGAGCTGCTGGAGGACGGCTCCTGGAACAGATTTTGCGTCTGGAGCAACTTGGCCAATAAACAATCCAATTACGAGTATTGCTCCAGCGGCGATCCATCTCCACTTAAATAATTCTTCAATTTTTGATTGCATCGAGTTAATTTTGCCCAGAAGATGTTCATGTTCCTCGTGGCTTTCCTTTTTAATCTCTATAAGGCGGGCGGAAAGTGATTCCTCGGTAAGCACTCTTTCTTCGAGCTTTCCCTCGTGTTTGATAAGCATTTCTTTAATGCCTACAGACACTTCGCTAAGCTTTTCAATGGACTCATCTAACTTTTCAAAGTAACGGTCGTAGCTATTCATCCTAGACTCCAGGACAGCTACTTTGCTATTGTTAAATAAGCCCATATCTTCCATAATTCAATAATTACTTTAAACAAGCCCTCTTTTCTTCAAGAAACTCTAACACTTGGTCCCTCCACTCCATTAATTCGTGGTAGCATTGTTGCTCATGGGCCTGTTGTCTTAGCTCCGAGTCCGGTTTGATTACCGACTCAACAAATAATGCATGAGCTAATCTAATCTTGTCGTCTTTACTCATTGTCGTCTTCCCAAGTGCAAGGTTCTTCAAATAATTCTTGAAGTTTTAAGTCTTTCACCCTTTCTTCAAGAATTTTAAAGTCCTCTTCTGAGAAATCATCTGGAGTCTTGGTCATCTAGATCTTTCTTAAATTGCTTTAAAACGTCAAACCGTTTCCCCCAAGTGTCTCCGCTATCGGAGCCTTTACATGGATTTATACAAGTCTCATCACCGTGCTTATTGCAAACTAATCCTGCGAGATCATGCTCATTTCCCTCATTACCTGTTCCAGACCAATAATGTTGCCCGTTAAGCCAAAGTGCTCCGCATTTGGGACATTCTTTTCTCTCTATGGAGAGATCAGAAAAGTTCTTGTTTTCGTTCGTCATTGATTTTTTCCAAATCTTTTTTATATTGGCGTTCCATCTTATCGAGTTGGCGCTTAAGACGAAATCTCATAAACGCCATCATGATCATGATCCACTTGTATCTGATCTGGAGACCAATATAATAAAAAACTCTAAGAGTTTCATCGACCCCCGCATATGCCACCATCCCAACTACAAGAAAAATAGTAAAGTAAAGCCCGTAGAAATGTTCTGACATTATGCAACAGTGGGGTGTATGATTATACTAATTGCACCAAAAAATAATAGTTATTTTCGTTACATTTATTATTATTAATAACGATATTCGTCTATTATATCTAGTACGTGATTAAGCACGGCATCAGCCGAGCATTTTTGATCTGAAGACCAATCATAGCCTAATGTTCCTGAATTCAACTTATTTTTTAGTTTTAATACTCTTACGAGTAGCTCTGCTTTAGTTAGCTGACTTTTAGACATTAGTTGGCTATTATCAAACGGAAGGAGAGGGATTCGAACCCACGATGGGTTTAACCATGCCTGTTTTCAAGACAGGTGCAATAAACCGGACTCTGCCATCCTTCCAAAAATAAAAGGAGACAGATAAGCCTATCTCCTTAAATTTAATCTTTATGGCTAAATTTAATATTTTATTTATTCTTGACCCTTTTGGGTTAAAAGGGCTGCTCCTACAAAAGTTCCAATAAGAATAATGCCGGTAGCTAATAAAGCCATTACCAGACTCCTGGAATAATCTGGCCGGTGGTGGCATAAGTGCCTACGGCGATTACAAATCCAAGCATAGCCAAACGAGAGTTAAGAACCTCGGCCTCGGGGGTAAATCCAAATTTCATAATAAATCTCAGTAATTAGTTAACTTTAGAGTAGATAGAAGTATCGCCATAGTCGCGATGAATTTTGTAACCAACAACGGCACCTTTGGTATTCATAAGTGCCGGCATAAAAGCAACGGTAAAAAACACCGCTGGTGCTCCGATAATTAGTGCTCCTGCAATTACATAATAAGTAAGAAGTTCGATAATAGAATGTTCCATCAATAGTTTATGTAAAACTTAGGAGTAAGGTACGGAATTGAAAATAGCTCTTTAAAAGAAAGAGCTTTTACTTTTTCTTTTTGTTCTGGGGATAGAGAACCCCAACGAATTTGAGCAAAAATATATTTAACCATTAACTTAAATTTTTTAGGTAATCAAGTACGGTTTCTGGATCACTTACTTCATAGGGATCAATAGGACAGTTTCCAATTTTTCCTGGCTCTTCAAACATTACCTCAATCTCGCCACGATTGACAATCATTGCGTATCTCCAAGACCTAAAGCCAAACCCAAGATTTGATTTATTGACCGACATTCCCATCGCATAAGTAAATTCACCTGAGCCATCAGGAATAGGCTTTACATTTACAATGTTTTGGGATTTAAACCAGGCATTCATGACAAAGCTATCATTGACAGAAATGCAATAAACTTCGTCAATTCCAAACTTTTTAAACTGAGGGTATAAAGCTTCATACCCTGGAAGCTGAAAGTTGCTGCATGTCGGAGTAAATGCGCCTGGAAGAGAAAAAACAATAACTCGCTTGTTATCAAACAAATCAGAAGTAGTTACGTCTTTCCAAACATATTGCCCAGTGGGAACGGTGTCTTTGGCTCGTGTTTTAAAAGTTACTTCAGGGACTCTGGTCATCATGGTCAATATAGTTGGTCTTCTTGGTCGGTTTCAACAACACAGTCTGAAGTTGGTTGGGCTACGCAGGTCAAAACAAAACCTGCTTCAATTTGGTCATCGTCTAGGAAACTTTGATCGTCTTGGTTTACCGTACCAGAGACGAGTTTTCCTGCGCAACTCGAGCAAGCGCCCGCGCGGCATGAGTAGTTAAGGTCGATACCTGCTTCTTCAGCTGCGTCAAGAATGTACTGATCTTCTTCACACTGGAAGGTATTTTCGGTGCCGTCAGGAGCTTTAGTGGTAATAGTAAAAGCCATTAGTAAGTTTCACAAAGTTTTTCTACAGACGCTGCTAACAAAACAAAGAAAGCAACTGAGGTAATTATACCTAATAAAGCAAACATTGTCAATAGGCCCCGAAGAAAAAGTTTCCGGTGATTGCGTAAGAGATAAACCCAGCGATAATGCCAAGCATGGCCCAACGCCCGTTTGCTTTTTCTGCTTTTTCGGCGTATGGCTCAATGCCATAACGCTCAAGATCTTCTTTTGTCATATACATAGAAGGCTCTTTGGCAAACATATTGAGCTGGCCAAATTCGTTTTTAGTGGTAGTCATTGCGTTAAACGTAACTAGTCAATTATAAACTAAATATAAAGAAATGAACAGGGCTAAAAAAGAGGGGAAGTATATTTGTCCCCCTCCAGTCTTAATTAAATTTTGAAACTATGTTTTCACACTTCTCTAAGTTTTTCTTACAGAAGGAGTTGACATAGCTATCAACGTCCGTGCTCATTGTGTAATGAGAATAAGTATGAATTAACTCAATACCGGCTAAGACTCCAACACATAAAGCTACAAAGTGACATATTGGACTTGTAACACAACATGTTAGGTTCTTTTTAAAGTCCATCAGAACTTATACTTGGTGCCAATCTCAACTTTCCAGTCGGTCTTGGTGCTGGTGCTGATGAATTCTGCCTTTGCTTTAGCAGATAGCTTTTCGGTCAGAGCAAGACCGGTGCCAATTTCAGCAGCGGTGAATCCTGAAGTGTCGCCACCATCAGGAGTCTTGGCACCACCACCAAGTTCAACATAAGGTTTGGCAATGCCAACCTTCCAGTCGTAACCAAGGCGGGCCTGGTTGACTGCTTCTTTGTAATTGTCATCACTGAATTTAAATTCAGACTTGGTCATGACGTAGGGACCAGCAAGGGCAGGTGCCGTCACCATAGGAATGGCAAGGGCGGCAAGAGCGA
>Ga0208162_1000038_pt1 | contig 59812 bp, 33 predicted proteins | sample CB_VirMetaG_4_FD_184539 | JGI IMG/M metagenome (GOLD analysis project Ga0208162, IMG submission 184539) | Freshwater to marine saline gradient viral communities from Chesapeake Bay - CB_1508_1M Viral MetaG (SPAdes) (version 4) | ecosystem: Environmental > Aquatic > Marine > Coastal | place: USA... | reverse complement strand
TTGCAGTTGAAAGTATTGAAAAGAATCTAAAAGACTGGGACGAAGATGATATTAAAGAAGAAGTATTAGATTATTATGGTGATGAAACTCTCGAAGGATTGATGGAGAATTTGCAATGAACAAACACGACAATTTCATGGACAAACTTACACAAACTGAACAGGACAAACTTTATAGAGAGATCGTCAAGTTTGAACAATATGAGTTCATTGATATGATAACATCTAAGTATAACAAATCAGTTGCATATAAAACCAAAATAGTATAAAATACTAAAGGTTAATTCTTCTCTTTCAAATGCAAACAATCAACCCACAATCGAAGGTCACCAGATACAGAGTTACACTAGATTTCACAGTTGATGTAAGTAATTGCGTAACACCAAGTCAATGGAATTGGAAAGAACTTTTAGAGTTAGAAGGTAAGGAACAGGTGAAAGAGGTTTATGTAGAGAACCTCGGTGAAATTAACACTAAAGGTAAGAAGAAAGGGAAGTAAGAATGAATGAGTATTTTATTAACGAACTGCAAGAACAAGAGGAGGAGAGTGATACCTATGATGATGAAAGTGTAGGGTATGAAATAGACACATATGACCCTTAAGTTACTCCTGAGTGTCTCACAAATACCTCTGAAGATACCCAGGAGTTACTATTACTGAATCAATTAAAAATGTATTAAAAAATATACTAGCGTGAATTATCTCTTTTGTTATGTGTAGCGAATTATGTGTCTCTAAATGTGCTGAGGTCTTGTTATCTTAGCGCGCACGCTATCACAAACTCTCCGAAATGGCAACACACCCCCGTCACAAATCCTCTGAGTCTCACACACAATTTTCTGAGACAATCGTAGGGGAACTTGACACAAACACTCTGAGAGTTTATAATAACTCTGTAAGGGTTCATAAGGGGGGAATGCTTAGAGAACGCTAAGGGGTCTTAAGTGTAGCTAACTCCAGTGAGAGTTAGTGAGTATACCATGGATTAAGTATTAAAGACGTTATTATGGACACTTGAACATGCTGCACAGGGTATCACCACAGACCCTCAGAATCGTGTATCTTATAAGAGTCAAAGGAACACACCTCAATGACCTTCAACATCTCTGAACTTGCTGCAAAGGGTAACACTCTCGACCTTATGATTGCAGACGTTCGTGGTCAAGTTAAGGTGACTAAGTTGCCTACACGGAAACCCCGTAAGTCTGAGTTGGTTATGTCACAAACTAAAGGGTCTCGGACTAACACTAACCGTCGTGGACAGAACTATAGCGGACATGCAGTGAATGCACAGACCGCTGTAACTCAGGGAAACCGCACTGCTTACTTTAAGACCTCTGGTTGATTTACACTAACTCACCGACACTCTAATTAACACTTTCTTTGATTATGTCTGAACTCGAATTCTACACTTCTTTCCTGCACACTTATGCTAACAATGGAAATGAAATCCTGGACCTGATTGACAAGATCTTGGAGGGTGAGGTAAAATGGTTTGACCCCGATACTTTCTGACCTTAACTAACACGAACACCTCCGAGAGTTTCTGATACTTTATACACGAACATCTCGGAGGTCGTGTAGCTTACTCTCTTGCCATTTGAGCAGTTATGTGCGTGGGGGTTTATGTTAGCGCGGGGCGCGTATTAAAAAACGCTAACTTCCCTAACCTACAACGAACCCAAAAAGCGCTCGAAATAACAGACGCATTCAAAATTTTTTTTGCCAGAAAAAATCCTCCCATAAGGTCGTTTCTGAAAAACTCCAATCACTATATAAACCTGATAGTACAGGACGAGATAAATGGAGTTAAGTCTGGACTTTTATGACAGAGAGGTACTAATTGATTGTATTGAATATCGGTTAGAGAATGACTTAGAGTTAATTACGAATGATTCTTTAAGGGAAGAAATTGAAGACCTATTAGCATTGATTGAGGATGAGGTATAGGATTCTAGTAGACGGGGAAGAGATTGCAACTGATGTGCAGAAAGGCGACCTACAACATAAAGTTGAAATTGTCAGAGCATATTGCAATCTACTTCCAGAACATAGGTTTAGTAAGGTTACCTATGAGGAAATAAATAAAGACACCATTGCATGATTTGATTTGTAGTGGTAGAATGATTACGTTGCAATTCTAGTTTTATGTCTAAAGGATTTACAATTAAAGCGAATGCTCCGACACCGAAGAAAACTGAAGGAGAATTCGACATTGCTGCAGCACGCGAACAAGTACGTGGTAAGTCAATTATCTTTTGTCTACCAGGTCGTGGAGTATCATACACATTTTTGAAGAACTTTGTTCAGTTGTGTTTTGATCTTGTCCAAGCTGGTGCAAGCATTCAAATTTCACAGGATTATTCTTCCATGGTCAACTTTGCACGATGCAAAGTATTGGGAGCGAATGTACTCCGAGGTCCAAAACAGGTACCTTGGGATGGTAAGTTGAAGTATGACTATCAGTTGTGGATTGACTCTGATATTGTCTTCAACACTGAAGCATTCTATAAGTTGTTGGTATTGGATAAAGATATTGCAGCTGGTTGGTATATGACCGAAGATGGTCATACCACATCTGTTGCACATTGGCTTGAAGAAGATGACTTCAAGAACAATGGTGGTGTTATGAACCACGAAACTGGTGAGACGATGCAGAAACGTCGCAAACCCTTTACCGTAGACTACACTGGTTTCGGATGGGTGTTGATTAAGAAGGGTGTCTTTGAGAACTTGGAGTATCCTTGGTTTGCTCCGAAGATGCAGGTGTTCGACTCTGGAGAGGTTCAGGACATGTGTGGAGAAGACGTAAGTTTCTGTTTGGATGCTAAGGAAGCTGGTTTCGAGATCTGGTGTGATCCTCGTATCCGCGTTGGGCACGAAAAGTCTCGTATTATTTGATCTTAAAAAAGGCGCGTTTCGGCGCGTCCAAAAACCGCGAAAAAATTTCTAAATTATTCTAAAGGATTGAAAGACTATGGCAGTGAAAGCAAAAGGTGGAATCAACAAGAGTGGTTGGATGCCTGGTAGCCCTAAGAAAACTCGTCAGGGCACTTCACCGAATACTAAACTTTCGGCATCTTCTCGTAATGGTAAAAAGAAAGCATATCGTGGTCAAGGTCGTTGAATATTGATCCAGCAATCAGAGCAGTCCATCCACCTAACTTAGGATGGTTGGAGAAAACACTCTCTGTAAAAGAAGTGGACTTTCTCTGGAATTGCATTCAACAACGTCAATCATCAGTTAGACAACATCTAGCTGGTAATATTACTGAGAGTAATGATCTCATCGATGAGGGGTCCTGGTTCTTCCAGGAGACCCTCTTTCCTTTGGTTAGGAAGTATGAGACCTCATTCAAAGATCTAAGTCTTATGACGGGTATTACGGGGGAGTATTACCTGAGTAATTTTTGGGTGAACTTCCAACATCAACATGAATTCAACCCAACACATAATCACACAGGAATTTATAGTTTTGTTGTATGGTTACAGATACCAACAACTCATGAAGAACAGAATGAAGATAATGTATCAAATGCAGAATTAAAATCAACCTTTCAGTTTCAGTATCTCGATATCTTAGGAAAGATTCGGACACATACTTATTATCAGAATCCACATCAAGAGGGAACATTACTCTTCTTCCCATCAGAAATGTATCATGCAGTTTATCCGTTCTACAATTGTGATGAGACTCGTGTCTCTATTTCAGGAAATATTACTCTGAAACCACACTAAATAATTGAAGAACTTTTAACTACACAACTCATGGCAGAAGAAAACACAGCTCCACGTTCGGGACCTAATGCATCTGATGGTGCTCCTGATGAGGAAGGTACCGCAACTTTTGGTTATGATGTAGCAGCACAAGCGTCTGCAAATCGTGGTCGCCCTACTTCTAACCCTAACTCCCCTCTTGCTGCTGGTTGATGACTGAAAAGGAACAACATATTAATGGATGGATTACTAGATTAACTGAATCCAGACCAGAATTAGGTGGTCATGCAGTATGCCCATATGCATCTGCAGCGAAAACCTTGATTAAAGAGACACCAATCGATAGCATTGTACCTGAAAGTGGGTATGATGTTATCGTTTTTGTCGTTGAAGACTTCTGGCGTTATAAACAAATGCAAAAATGGGTCAGATATTATAACGAAAAGTATCCATATTACAAATTCTTTGAAGATACTTCTAATATCGACACATTCATCCGTGGTGTTCAAACAAATAATGAAAAATATAACTTGATTTTGTGTCAATCAAAGGCAAAATTAAGAACTTTCCGTAAAAAACTTGCGGAAACTGGTTATTATGACTATTGGACAGACGATTATTTGGATGAAGTTCTTGGTGAAGACCGAGAAGAACTGAAATTAGATGAAAGGCCGGGATAGGAACCCCGTAAAAAGTTCTGATTTACCAAAATCAGGAGAAAAAATGTCTAATCATCCAATTCCAGACCAGGGAAAGGACTTTATTGAGTCAGGAATGACACTAATTAACGATCCTAAGTCCGATAAGTACCTCAATATGTTAAAAGAGGTCTCTCATGACCATTTGAATGACGAAAAAAGACAAGAAAATTTGAATGGGTGAGTAAAAAATCGTCAAAATCTGTTATACATACTATAAATACCACCGATAGTTCCAGTAATGGTAAGGATTTCTCGAAAATTTAGGGATATTTCATTCTCATTTGCAAGAAATCCTGTGAATGATGATATTTTGTCGATTAATGATGCTGATGCGATTAAAAGAGCGGTCATAAATCTCGTCAGAACCAAATCTGGCGAGAGATTTTATGATTCATTGGTTGGTACTGAGGTTGAAGCGTCATTATTTGAGGTTCAATCTCCAGAAGTTGCAAATAATTTGAAAATTGACATTGAAAATGTCTTAAAAAACTATGAACCAAGGGTAGCTGATGTTGAAGTAGGGGTAAATTACCCTCTTGATAGTAATGAGATCTATATTCAGATAGCATATACTATCGTTGGTTTAACCCTACCGACACAAAACATCGAATTCGTCTTACAATCCACTAGAGTCTAATGGCATCATTTAATCAGTTTACAAATTTAGACTTTGCAGATCTGAGGCAACAGATTAAAGACTATTTGCGTGCAAATAGTGAATTTACTGACTTCGATTTTGAGGGATCTAACTTTTCTACCCTCATTGATATCCTTGCATACAACTCTTACATTACATCTTATAACACTAACATGGTTGCCAACGAGGCATTCATTGATAGTGCTACTTTAAGAGAGAATGTTGTATCACTTGCAAGAAATATTGGTTATGTTCCTAGATCGAAAAGAGCTGCAAAGGCAGAAATTTCATTTACAGTCGATTTGACTGGTGCTCTTGACGCTAGAACCTTAACTATTAAAGCAGGTCAAGTCTGTTTGGGTGCAGTAACGAATGGAACGTTCATTTTTTCCATTCCAGAAGATGTAACCGCACCTGTTGATGTTGATGGTTTCGTTAATTTTGAAAATTTGGTTGTCTTTGAAGGTGTTTACCTAAAGTCCACCTTCACAATGGACTACTCTCAACCAAACCAGAGATTTATTCTACCTAATGTTAATATTGACACAACTACAATTCGTGTTAATGTTAGAGATCAAGTTTCTGAAGAGTATTTTGCATATCAGAATATTCTAAATGTAGACGATAGTACAAGAATTTTCCTAGTCCAAGAAGTTACGGACGAAAAACACGAAATTGTGTTTGGTGATGGTGTTGCAGGTAAGAGACCACCAAACGGATCTACGATTGAAGTAAGTTATATCGTTACGAATGGTAGAGTAGGTAATGGTGCAAGAAATTTCACCTTCTCAGGTGAAATGATTGATAATAATTTGAATAGTATCACTGGTGGTATTTCTCTCATTCTTACAAGTACTCCTTCTGAGAATGGTGATGATATTGAACAACTTGATTCTGTCAAGTACCTGGCGCCTCGTGTTTACGCCTCTCAGTATCGTGCCGTGACCGCCAACGACTATAAAGGTCTTGTTCCGTATCTTTTCCCCAACGTCGAATCTGTGAGTGCCTACGGGGGTGAGGAACTCGATCCACCAGAATATGGAAAAGTTCTACTTGCGATCAAACCAAAGAATGGTAAGTTCCTATCTCAGGTAACTAAATTAAACATTCTCAGATCACTTAAACAATATGCTATTGCTGGTATTAGACCAGAAATCATTGACCTCTCTTATCTCTATGTTGAGGTTGATACAAGTGTTTACTACAACGTCAATAAGTCTAATAAACCACAAGATGTTCGTACAAAAGTAATAAACTCTTTGAATGTTTATTCTCAATCTGCAGACGTTAATCAATTTGGTGGTAGATTCAAGTATAGTAAGGTAACGACACTGATTGATGAAGCGGATAAAGCTATTACATCAAACATCACCAGAGTTTTGATGAGAAGAGATCTGCAACCAGAGTTTAACAATCTTGCAACATACGAGTTGTGTTTCGGAAATAAGATTCATAGTAAGAAAAATGGATTCAGTATCAAATCCAGTGGTTTCAGAGTTTCTGGAGTATCTGAAACTTTGTACATGGCAGATGCACCTCAAGAAGATGAGAATGGAGTAGTTAGTTCTACATCTGGAACTATCTACTTCTTCAAACTTGAGAGTAATGTACCTGTAATTGTAACTCCGAGAGCAGGTACAGTTGATTATGTAAAAGGCGAAATTATTCTTGATGCAGTAAACATTATTTCTAGTGATGTGACTGATGGGATTCAAGTTCAAGCAATCCCAGACTCGAATGATGTTATTGCACTGAAGGACTTGTACCTCCAAATTGACGTTTCAAGTTCTGTGGTAAATATGATAGAGGATGTTGTAACCTCGGGTGAAAATACCTCCGCTACACAATACGTCTCAACTTCTAGTTACCTAAACGGCAAGTATACAAGATAAAATGTCAGAAATTAAAAGAGTTAAAATCGATTCCATCCTAGAGAATCAGATTCCAGACTTTATGTCTGAAGAGTCTCCTCTTTTTGTTGAGTTTTTACGTCAATATTACAGGTCACTAGAGAGTAAATCTGGTGCAATTGATATTGCTGTAAATTTGAATCAGTATAAGGGTATTCAGTCCTTCAACAATGAAACACTTGTTAAGAATACTACTCTGACAGAGGAAGTTTTAACTTATGATGATGAAATCTTGGTTGCATCTACGACTGGATGGCCAGATTCGTATGGTCTCTTAAAGATCGACGATGAAATCATCACTTATCTTGGAAAAACTGCTACAAGTTTTACTGGATGTATTAGAGGATTCAGTGGAATTGATGAAATTGAAGCCGTAGACAATAGAACATTCTTAAGTTTTACAGAGACTGAAGCTGATGAACATGCGGATGGTTCTACTGTCCAAAATTTAAGCAATCTGTTCCTATTATCATTCTTTGAAAAGTTCAAGTTTGAATTTTTCCCTGGATTTGAAAATAGAGACTTTTTTGAGAACATTTCTATTGATAATGTTCTTTCTAGTGCAAGAGATTTCTATAATGCAAAGGGTACTGATAGTTCATACAAATTACTCTTCAAAATTTTGTATGGAACTGAGGTAGAAGTTAGAAAACCACAAGATTTTACTCTTTCCCCATCTGCTAACGAATATTTTAAGACTGAAAACGTATTAGTAGAACTTATCACTCCAAATCCTGATATTTTGAGTATCAGAGGAGGATTCCTTTTCCAAGATCTTCCAGATGTTGGTGAAGTTGGTGCATCTATTTTTAATATTGAGTATAGACCTGTAAATCGCAAAGATTTCTTTGAAATTTCATTAGACCAAGATTCTTTCACTGGTAATTTTCAGGTATCTGGTCAAACCAAATTAGTAGAAGACGTATCGGCAGGTGGTAACACTCTATTTGTAGATTCTACCATTGGATTTGCTCCTAGTGGAAAAATTTCGATCCAACCACCCAACTCGAATTTTATTACTTTAGAGTATACTTCTAAGTCTACTACAACTCTTAATGGTATCACTGGTTTAACTACATCTCTTGAAAGAGGACTGGAGATTCTTGAAGAAAAGTTTGCATATAGTTTTGTTGGTACGGGAAATACCAGTAGAGTTGACTTTAGAATTGTAAACGTAATCAAAGATGTTGATTTTTCAAAAACTAGTGCTTTAGCAGTTGGTGATAAAGTTCAACTTTCTGGATTTGGTGAAAACTTATTTGATAAACCACAATTTAATTGTTGGATTTCTAACGTTCCATCTGTACACACTGTTGACACTGTTAGTAGACAGGGTTTAAACGTTTATCGTCTCATCACATTTGATGAAGTCATTTATTATAAGAGAGAGTCGGTTATTCTTACCAATGATATTGGTCAAACATCTGGAGCCACAGTTCTTGATGTTGAATTTGAAGTTGGTGACCTACTTAGAAAGTATACTAATAGTGTTCTTATTCAAATCGATGACGCTACATTCGATTTCAATAGAACTATTAAGTTAGAGAAGAAATTATTCAAGTTCAAACAATTACTTAATTACTTTAACAATAACGAAGAATTTCCTGCAGGTATTCAAAACACATATATTGATTCCAGTAGAGAAAACTTCTATGTAACCTCAACTGGTGTACCAAACAAGACAATTTTCTCAACGGATGATAAGAAAACTGTCACAACTTCTGGTACCACTGGAATTACGTCTGTTTTTGATTCTCCTCAGCATGAATACGTTAGTGGAGATTTGGTTTACTATGATCCTGTAGATTCTGAAGTTTCTGGTATTGCTACTGGTAAGTATAGAGTATTCAAAGTCAACGAAAATAGCATTAAACTTGCATTTAGTAATTCAGATGTCTTTAACGAAAAGTTCATCTTTGCAAATCGTGGAATTACTGCTGATGAAATTGTAAAAGCGGACTATTTTGGTAAGAAGATTGAAAACCAGAAGTTAGTAAAAACTTTCCCATATTCAAAGGTACAGAAAAAGTCTGAAGATATCAATGATAAAACTACTGACAGCAAACCTGTTGGTCTCTTAGTTAATGGTACGGAAATTTTATCTCCAACTCTATTTGACGAGAACTATTATTATGGAAGGATTGAAGAGATTATTGTAACCAATAGTGGTTCAGATTATGATGTTTTAGATCCACCACCAGTAGAAGTCAAAGATGAATTTGGTAGTGGATGTAAAGCACATGCAAACCTTTCTGGTGGTCTCACAAGAGTTAAGATCATTTCTCCTGGTGTAGGTTATCAGTCTAAACCTAAGATCAAAATTTCTGGTGGTAATGGTAGTGGTGCTGTACTTGAGTCTAACCTTGTTAGTTCTAGAATTTCTGTTGGTTTCAAGGGTGATACTGGTGTATCTGTTGCTGACAACACCCTGACCACCATTGACGATGTTTTATTTGTAAATGGTGAAGAAGTAATTTATAGTACCAATGACAACACCGACGTTCTCGGAATTGTTAATGGATCTTCTTATTTTGTCGGGATTGTAACCGACAAAAAAGTAAAACTATACAATAACAAACAAGATGCAGTTGCTGGTAATAATGAAATCCAGATTACTGGCATCTCCTCTGGTTTCCATGCACTAGAGAGTTTGAAGAATAAAAATACCATTACTGAGATCTATGTAAATGATCCTGGTGATGGATATTCTAATAGAACGATTAAAGTTCCTTCTGTTGTTTCTTCCGACAACAGAACTCTTGGTGTAAACACTTTTGACTCGTACATTTATGCAACAAATCATGGATTCCAAAATTCAGAATTTGTTGTTTATGAATATACCGACACTGAAATTTCTGGATTAGATACTGGTAAGTATTATCAAGTTACTAAGATTGATGATAACAAGTTCCGTCTATCGGATGCTGGAACTGCAAGTAGTACAACAGATTACAACTATATCAATAGAAAGTATGTCAAGTTTGAAAGTCTTGGCGTAGGAACTCATACTATTAAGTATCCACCAATTACAATTTCTATTGAATCTACCTCCGAACTCGAAAGTATCCCCGTAATCACTCCTGTCGTTAAACCAATTGTATTGGGACAGATTGATGATGTCTTTGTAGAAGATGGTGGTGTTGGATATGGTGTTACTGACATCATTAACTTCCACAGAAGACCAAATGTAGGTGTAGGTTCTATTCTTTCTAATGCCGTTCTTAAGCCCATTATTATTAATGGAAGTATTACTGACGTAAAAATCATTAACCGAGGAAAAGGATATAGAGTTGACTCGGATATTATCGTTCAGGGCGATGGTGACTTTGCTCAGTTGGATCCTGTTGTAGATTCTGAGGGTAAACTTCAGTCAATTAATATCGTTAATGGTGGTATTGGTTACGCAAGCAGTACTACGTTCTTATCGATTCAAAATAGAGGCATTAATGCCAAGTTTATTGCTAATGTCAAGAGGTGGAAAGTAAACCAGGTTATTAAGAAAAAGAATACAATTAGTCCAGATGATGATGGTGTACTCTATCCATCCTTCAATCCAAACTTTGGGCTCCAGTTCTTTACTTTCTATCCTTCTAAAGTTCTAAGATTTGAAACTCAGGATAACTTCAATATCCTAAACAAAGAAGCAACCACAAATCTTCAACACTCGCCCATTTTAGGTTTTGCATATGATGGTAACCCCATCTATGGACCTTATGGTTACGATAAACCTGAAGGTGGTCCAATTCGTAGAATGACATCCAGTTATACTAATAACCCAACAGTCAATCCACAATTAAGACCTCCTCAACAGCAGGGTTACTTTACTAATGACTATCTTTATGATGGTTCTGGAGATTTAGACGAACATAATGGTAGATTCTGCGTAACTCCTCAGTTCCCAGATGGAACATATGCATATTTCTACACTGTTAGTGTTGACCAGTCCCAAATTTCTACTCCTGTATATCCATATCTGGTTGGTCCAAGTTTCTATGATAATCCAATTGCAAACAACTTCTTACCAACTTATAACCAAGATGATTCGACCATCTTTACTACTGATCTCGTAAGAAACGTTTCTAATTACTATCTAACCAATCCCAACTCCGATTATCCATACATTGATAGAGTTGGTGAATCTTTCAAACAGGAATTCCGAGTAACTGACATTCAGACATCTTCTATTGAAAATGCAATTGTCTTTACTGCTGGTAAGAACTATAAGATTGATGATATTGTACAAATTGATAATGGAAATTCAGGAGGCGGCGGTGCATCGGTTTCTGTATCTGAACTTGGTGGTAAAGAAATTGAATCTGTTGGTGTTACCGAAACTGAAATTAACAATGTAGAATTTAGAATCAGAAGTACAGAAATTGAAGCAATCTGTTCACAACCTCACAACATTGAGGATCTGGAGGATGTCTTTATTTCTGGAGTTTCCACTATTAGTGCAAGAGCAATCAATGGTGTTAAAGAAGCTAGAGTTAAATCCAAGTCAACAGAACTTCTAGAAGATATTCTAGATGCTGGAGCAACGGGAGTTTCTACGTTTATTAAGGTTAAGGATACTTCTGGATTTAAATCCAATGATTTCATTAGTGTTGATGGCGAAACACTATTAATTACTGGTATTTCCTCTCAGAGATCTGGTTTCTATGTAAACAGAGTTAATAATACTGGTATTCATACTATTGGAGATGGTCTCGTAGCTCTCCTACCAAATAGATTCTCATTCAAAATCGTTGGTGAGATTGATGATTATACTTTTGAGAATACAACAACATTCTTTGATCCAAAAGAAACTGTAGGCACTGGTGTTGCAGGTACCACTCGAACTGTTGTTGGATTTGGTACCACAAGTTTTGAGAATAGATTTATTCCAACTAGAAGTATCTACATTCCAAATCATAACTTCTTTACTGGTGAAAAAGTAATCTATAATGTTGGTGCAAGTGGTGCTCCACTATATGTCAACAATGTTGGTGTTGCTCAATCTTTTGGATTGACCAATGGACAAGAACTTTATACAGTAAACTTGGGTCTGAATTACGTTGGACTATCAACAGTCGGATTTACGACAAGTAGTTCTGATGGTATTGGAACAACCAAAAACTCTCTTGAGTTCTGGCCTTTCGATGACCAGTTTGGTATTGTTGGTGCTGCACATTCTCTAACTAAAACTAACCAAAGAATTACTGGTGATGTCTTTAGAAATATTGGCATTATTACAACTAAAACAGCACACGGACTTCAGATTGGTGATGACTTTAGACTGAAGTTTACTGGTACTACGACGGATAGTTATAAAATTAAACTTGACACCATCAATAGAAAGGTATTGGTCGATGATATCTCTTTTGCGGATTCTAAAGTTGATCTGACAACAAACTCTATCGATATTTCTGGGTATTCTAAGTACAAGAAACTCAAGACAGGTGATAAAGTTGTTTATTATGCAGCAACTCCAATCACAGGACTATACAATGGAAAAACATATTATATTCTGAAAGACTCCACAGATAAGATCAAACTATGTGAGTTTGAAGCGGATATCAATACTACATCAGCGGTTGATTTGACTGCTGTTGGATCTGGAACTGCTCATATGTTCCATCTAATTAATCCACCTTTAGATTTCTTCAGAGGAACTATTATTGAGTTTGATGTTTCTGACACGACTCTTGCTCAACTTGATATGGTATTCTCTAAGGATGTCAATCTCACTAAGAGACTTGATCTTCTTGGAACTGACGCAGATGGTTTTGCTATTGATAGAAGTGGTCAACCTGGAACTGCAGATGCTAAGATTACTGTTGATACTAGAAGTAAGTTCGTACCAGATAGTTTCTTCTATACCTTAGTTCCTAAGGGTGCTGCAGAACAATACAAGAAAGAAATTTCTTCTGACGATAGTATTGTTTCTGCAAACAAGATTACAGTTAAACCTCATGGTTTGAACGATGAATTTAGCGTAGTTGGTCTTTCTACAGATAATGATAAGAGACTTACATTCGTTGTTAGAAACCCCCTGAACATCGTTGAGAAATCTATTATTGGGAATTCTACTTACGAGTATACTACGACCTCTCAGAACGTCACTGGACCTATTAGTAAGGTTAGAATTAACTTTGCTGGTAGAGGATATACAAAACTACCAACAGTTTCCAGTATTGTTTCTGCTGCTGGTACAGATGGTGTTGTTAGATTTGAATCTTCTACTATCGGTAGAGTTGAAAGTCTAGAGAGAATTAAGGATGGATTTGACTATCCAACAGATCCTACTCTAACACCTACCCTGAGTGTTCCAACTGTTGCAGGTATTAAGAACATTAGAACAATTGATAGAGTTGCAATTTCTACAGGTGGTAATAATTATTCTAATGCTCCTGAACTCGTAGTACCAGCAAAACCAACCATTAAACTTATTGCAGTTACTCAATTTGGTTCAGTTGTTGATGTTATTGTAGATAAGAATGATACTGCACTTGCAGATCCACTCACAATTATTCCTACTCGCAATAGTAATGGATTTGATATTGATGAGGTTACTCATAGTAATGATGTAGTTACTTTTGAACTTAATAATGATCCAGAAGTCAATCCATTCATTACCCTTGGTTATGGTCAAACTGGATATACTTTCCCATTCGCAATCGGTGATGAAGTATTTGTAGAAAACTGCAGACTAACTAAAGATTCTAGAATCGCGGGCGAGAATAACTTCAACTCCATTCAGTATGATTATGCATTCTATCCTGTAACAGGAGTAAGTACTCTTAACCAAACTGTTACATGTGATCTCACTGGAATTTCTACTGGAACTCTTGGTGATTATGATGGTGAAATTACTCAAGGAACCATTATCAACAAAAAAGACATGCCTGTCTTTAATATGGTTCTCAGTGATGATGTTAGATATCAGTCTGGAGAGAAAGTTACTGCACAATTCTTCAGTGGTAACGTAATGGAGAATGGTTGGGACAATGATGTCAACCAACTTAGAATTAATAACTCCATCGGTAACTTGTTTGTCAATGATAAACTGAGAGGTGAAAACTCTAAGATTATTGGAACTGTTGATTATTTTAATACCTTTACTCTGAAGGCAAATCTTGGTGTTTCTAGAACCAAGACTCAAGTTGCAGATATGTCTTCTGGTATTCTAAATGATTACCTACAAAGTATTTCTGATAACTATTACTTCCAGAAGTTCTCTTATGAACTGAAGTCTACTATTCCATATTCTACCTGGAAGGAATCTGTCAAATCTATTGTTCATCCATCTGGATTCAAAGAGTTCTCTAACTACAATATTGAAACTCAACCAACACTTGCAGAAGTAAATTCTGGTATTGCAAAGTCCACTTCGATGAAGGTTACTCTTGCAGATACTACACCTCTATTGAGTGTTAATGTTGATAGTGAAATGAGTTTCTTCGATAAGACCAATTTCGGTCTTGTTTATGAAGATGAACCTCTTGCAGACGGAAGCGTTAAAAAGGTCTTCTTCCCCGAGGGTGTAGAACTACAACCATATATCATTAACAGAACAAATAAAGTTCTTGCAGTTGATGATATCTCAAGTCAGTTCGATGGAACTGTTACTCAACAACTTAGAGGTAGATATGCAGATGCTGCAGATTTACTTGGATTGAATAGAGAATTTATTCAAGAAGAAGTTGTTGCTAAAGTTGAGTACAACTATCCAAATATTGGATTGAGTACAACTTATAGTAGAGAGAAGTGTTTAAGAGATACTGGATTTATTGTCGATGCAGTTGCACATGACCTTAAGTATAATTCTAATAATAAGTCTGTCGAAGCAGGTTTAACCTATTGGGATGCAGGTGTTTCTTATGTTGCAAATGAAACAGCTGAGACTCTTTATGCATATCACTATGTCAAGTTTATTGGTCAATATGTAATCAATAACCAAACTCCTCCTACTCTCTATCAGACTGCAGTCAAACAGAGATTTAACTTTGAGGTTATTGATGATCCAGCAAACTTCTATCTGAACAGAAACAAAGATTCCAGAGACCTGATTGTTTTCAACAAAGAAGAAATTCTTGATAAGTCTCTCGCATCTGTTTCTAAAGAATATCCTAACTTCTACTTCCCTGGTTCTCCTCAGACTGAAGCGAAGTCTAGATATCTTCGTTCCTATGGAATGATTCAAAATAACAGACAGGAAATCATTGATGAGGCATGGGATGAAACAGTTCTAATCTATAATAGCATTAATGATAAGGAAGACAAGTACAAACGTGAAATAGGTAAACTGGTTGATGCAGTTTCCATTGACACATTCCTTGGTGGTAACACTTATACTAGAGATTTCTCTGGTTTCTATTTTGATGGTGCGGGTAATCCAATCACAGATCCAGAACGTACATTTGTTGGCGAAGAGGCACAAACCATCTATGCATTCAGTCAGGCTAGAATCTTCATGGAGAAGGCGGTTTCTAACCAACTAACCATTAAAGATCTAACCGCACCTGTTGGACCTTCCACTTATGGTAGTGGTGGACCTAATGTTGCAATTACATCTACTGCTGCTTGTGCAGACGTTCAACAAACTCTTACAACTCTAACTCAAATTACAGTTGACGTAATTTCTGCTGGATCTACGATTGGTTTACCAACTGCAAATGTTGGAACGTACACCACAGGTGGTCTGAAGTGTCGTCGCGATCTTCAATACATTGTTGATGGTGTTGCACAGGACATTGCATATGACACTAATCAACATACAGTAAGAAATACCAAGTTCTATTTCAAACCAGATGGTACTCAAAAACTTGATGGTCTTATTGGTGAAGAAAATGAATCTATCTACATCTTCGAGTCCTCTGCGGACTATATGCAAGATGCAATCACCAATCAACTGAACTATAAGGATCTAAGAATTCCTATTGATCCAGTAACTGGTGTAAACACTGATCCTAGCAATTACGCTGACATCCAAACTGATATTGATACCTTAGTCGGTATCCTAACAGTTGCAATTGGAAACAGCAGTCTTGCAGGAATTCCTACAGTTGGATTTGGTACTGCAGATTGTGCCGATGTAAGACAATCTCTTGCAAATTATGTTGGAATTATTACTGGAATTATTGGATTTGGTACGGCTGTTGCACCAGTAATCTATTATCCTTCTAAGACTAGAGGTGGAATTGCAGTTGGACTATCTACATTCAGACTTAAGAATAATAATACAAGTCTGTTCAAGCATGTCTTCAGTGAAGGTGCATTTGATATCGCCAACAATATTATTAATATTGCTAATCACAATTTCCAAACTGGTCAAGAACTTCTTTTCGTTAAGGAGAATGGTGATGACGTTGGTATTGGAACAACTTCTTTAGTTGAAGATGCAACTCTCGATGTTGTAATGAATATCTCCGATACGTTCGGTGGTACGGCAGTTCTTGAAAATGGATATAACATTGCAATCTCTGGAACCATTAGTGGTATTTCTACAACATCTGTAGTTGATGCAGACTCCACAACACAATTTGTTCAGTGTATTGGATCTAATGGTGGTACTGGAACAGACGCAGAATTTAGAGTATCAATTAACTATGATGGTTCTGGTGTTCCTATCTCTACATCCATTCAACCAACAGCGGGTGGTAGTGGATACGCAGTAGGTGATACAATCACAATTGCTGGAACACAGATGCAAGCAGCATCTCCTGCAAACGATTTATCTTTCGTCGTTACTAAGACTGGACCTTCTGCAGTCGCTACTCAGGCAAATCAATCTTATTCCAATGTTACTGCAGGAACTGATCCTGCTGGTGGTACTGGTGCAATCTTCAATGTCACTAGAGGTTCTTCTGGATACATCAGTAATGTTGATGTTGTCAATGGTGGTTCTGGATATGCTTTAACTTCTGTAATCACAATTCCTCAGGCAGGTATTGGTGGTACAGATTCTACCGATGATATTTCAGTTACCCCAACACTAATGGGTGCGAAGACTATGCCTTCTACGGTATATTGCTTCAAGGTTACTGATAATCAGATTAAACTATTTGGTCTTTCTACCACTGCAACCTTCATCGATGTAACTGATGTCGGTGTTGGTACTTATAGTGTTGAGTATAAGGATCCAAATGCAAGTGCAATTATTACCATTGATGGTATCATTCAGACTCCACTGAGATTTAAGTCTCTAAGTGTAGATCTTAAGAATTCTATCGGATCTGCAACTACTACAATTGCTAAACTTGCTACTGGAGTTTCTTCTGTCAGAACTAATGATGTTCTGAATATTGGTGCAGAATATGCACTTATTAAGTCTATCGGAGTCGGTGCAACTAATGAAGTTGTTCTGGAAAGAGGTTCATTCGGAACACCTGCTGCAGCACATACAGTTGGGGCAGCGGTAACAGTTCTAACGGGTGACTTTAACATTGTTGGTGATGTCATTCACTTCTCATCCCCACCATTCGGTAAGATTGGACCTGCAGGTCTACAGACTGGTTCTATCTTTGGCGGTAGAGTCTTCAGTAGAACCTTTGATGCAGCAACACCAGAAGATAAGAACATTCTGTTCGATGACCTCTCTCTATCTTTCACTGGTGTTGCTGCAACTGAGTTTGCAATTAAGTCTCAAAATCAGACGACAACAACAATCTTCAACGATGTAAACTCTGCTGTTGATATCAACAACAATCCTATCGTACTGATTAACAATGTACCACAGGATCCAATCGTTGATTATACAGTTGATGGACCTTCTGTGAACACTCTGAAGTTCCTCTCTGGAGTACCAAAGGCTGGTAAGATTTCCAAAGTTGAAATCACCAACAGCTTTGGATATGAACCAAAGATTGGCGCAGCTGCAACAGTCACCATCGATGATTTTGGTCAAATTGACACTATTACAATCAACGAAGGTGGTACTGGATATCAGTCTGCACCTGATGTCAGTATTGCGTCCACAATCGGATATGGAGCAACAATCACTGCAACAGTCAGTGCTGCTGGTACAGTAAATGGACTGACAATCGTAAATGCAGGAACTGGATTCACTGGAACATCTCTACCAGAAATCAGAATTGGTATTCCAACAGGATATAGTAATCTGACCGCAGAATATACTGGCGGAACCAGTGGTGATGGACAAGATGCACGTCTTTCTGTAGTTGTTGGTCAGGGTTCCAGTGTCATTGACTTTAAGATTGATAATCCTGGTATTGGATATAAGGTTGGTGATGTTATCAAGGCAGCTGGTCTTATCGAAGGTTCTGGATTTAGAACCGATTCTCTATCGATTACAAATCTAGTCTATGATGAGACTACTGGATTCACTACCATTACAACTGGTTCTGCACATAATCTATCTGTTCTTGATAATGTAAGAATTACTGGTGTTGGTTTAACTTGTGGATATGACGAAGTTGGTATTAAGTCCTTCACGTATGATAATGTAACTGGTATTTGCACAGTAACCACCTGGGATCCACATGGTGTTCTCACTTCTGATGTTGAAAGAAGACTTACGCCTTCGACTGCAACTTATTGTCCACATACTGGATTTACCACACTTACAGTTTATGGACACAGCCTGGAAGAAGGAGACTTCATCAGACTGGAAGATAATTCACTCACATTTACTTGTGCTCTTGATGGTGATGCAACACAACATACATATCCAAGATCCACTGATCCAGCTGCTGGTAAGTTCCTAGAGATTACGGATATCACTGGTGATGAAGTCACAATCAATGTTGGTGCAGGTGGAACGGATACAAGCGCACATACATTTGTAAGTGCAACTGCTAATGCGATTACAGTTAAGGGTCTCAAGTCTAATAAGACTTCCGATGAAGTTTATCTCCACAACATCAAGTTCATTTGTAGTGAAGAACATGCAGGAGTAACAACAGACATCTTCCCAGATGGTACTGCTCCATATGGTTTTGTCTTCCCTGCAATCTCTTCTCCAGGTGTAACTACCTTCACAATGCAGGCAGGTGTTTCTACCATTCCTCATGTATTTGCAGGTTATACCGAACTGGGTATCTCGACATTTAACTACTCACAGGGTTCTGGTATTTGTGTTATTGAAACTCATGATGCACACCACCTGGTTGCAAATGAGTGGGTAACTCTTGCAGATCTCAAACTGAAGTGTACCGATGCAAACTATGATAACTATGCAGGCATTACTTCAACTCTGTTCCCATATCGTGCAGGCGTAAACACTTATGGTGATGCATATCCTGCATCTTCTCCATCTGGTTTCTCCTTCAAGGTCACTCAGGTTGATGATGCAAATACTTTCCGAGTTAATGCAGGTATTTCCACAATCGTACACGCATACGAAGGATTTGGTGCGGTTCCTCTATATGGATTTGATTATACCGAGTCTGTTGGTGTTACTACAATCACTCTCACCGAAGACCATGATCTTTCCGTTGGTGATTGGGTAAATCTGAAAGACATCATTCTAAATTGCCCTGCACATGCAACTGGAATTACAACTTACAATGTAACTGCACTCGATTATAATGAAGTCGTTGGTATTGTCACCATTACTACAGATGCTGCTCATGGACAAATTGTTGATGATTATGTAAGACTTGCAGATATCTTCCTGACATGTACTGCAGAACACGCTGGATTCTCTTCTACCAAGTTCCCATATCCTGCAGGCACTGATGACTATGGTGATGCATATCCCGCATCTTCTCCTAATGCACTATCTGGAACTTATGATACATTTAAGTTGATGGCAGGAACCACTGGGTCCACCATGGTAATTAACATCGGTGTTTCCACAATCCCACATTCTTATGATACTGGTGGTACTGCAAGCGTTGGTTTCACCACGAATAAGTTCCCATACGAAGGTTCTTCCCCACATGGAAGTACGTTCAAGGTTGATGCAGTTGGATCTACAACTTCTTTCACTTTCAATGCAGGTATTTCTACCATCGCACACGACTATGTTTCTGGTGGTACTGCACAAAGAGTCGGTATGACTCAAAAGGTACCAAGTGTACAGAGAGTTCTAAGATATACCGAAGATAGTACTGATGGAGCACTAGACTTCCTGGTCACTAAGGTTAATAGTTCCACTCAATACACAGTAAGAGCTGGAGTCAATACGATTCCACACTTCTATACTGCAAATACGGGCGTAACAACCTTCAGACAATTTGAAGAGTTCCAACTCAAGATCACTGAAGTTCAAACTGACAAGTTCTTTGGATTCTATCCTGGTCAATTCATTGCTTTCAACAGCATTGAAGATCAGTTCAATGGATTCAAGAAGAAGTTTACTTTGAGTGCAAATATTGATGGTGTTAAGAAGATTCTCTCCTTGAGAGTTCCTGATGGAAGTGATCTAGATGTTACCAATAACATCTTCATCTATCTGAATGATGTTCTTCAAGTACCAGGTGTTTCATATGAGTTTAGAGGATCTAGAATCTTCTTCACTGAGGCACCACTTGAGGGATCTAGTTGCAGTATTCTCTACTATAGAGGTTCTTCTGCAGACGTTGAAGAAATTGATCCACCTAAGACTATTAAAGTTGGTGACCAAATTCAAATCAATGAAAGTCGTCTTGATGCTTATGATATTGATCAGTTCAACAGAACAGTACAAAAGATTGTTGCTACCGATCAACTAGAAACCTTTGTTTATGGTAGTATCGGAATCGACACCAATACTGATAAGCGTAGACCTCTGACTTGGAGAAAACAGAAGAGTGATAAGATCATTACTGGATCACTATTCCCCAAATCTAGACCTCAATACACATCCGTAATCAGACCAAGTGCAACTATTATCAATGAGATTAAACCAGGTGATACTACAATCTACGTAGACAATGCATTCCCAATCTTTACTAAGTTGGATAATTTGAATGAGAATGTTAGAGACATTTTGATCATTGAAGATAAAGAAACAGAAAGTGCCGTCGCGGTTGCAAATGTTTCCACTTCTTCCAGTATCACCTCCATTGGAGTATCCAGTGGTGGAGTTGGTTATGCAAATACTCTAAGTCCAATCGTAACAATTTCTGCTTCCGCGATTACAAGAAAAGATCCTATCTTTAACTGGGAAGGCGGAACCATTAGTGGAATCACTGGTATTACAACTTACACTATTTTCAATCACATTGATAAGGGAACTGCACAGAGAAGATTTGTTGCAGTTGGTAATAGTTCACTATTTGCATCTTCACTTGATCTCGAAACATGGTCTGCTTCTGAAATCGTCACGGGCGCGGGTAATACGTATCACTTCAACTCCGTAGTTTCTACGGGTCTTGGAAATACTGATCATGTTGTTGCAGTTGGTCAATCCGCAATGATCTGGAAAGCAACTGCATCGGATACCGCAGTTACTTCGTTTGAAAGACTCCCAATCTTTGAACAACAATCTCTTGCAGGATTTGGTGTTATTAATACCAATCTGACTACGTTCACGGATACGATCAATGATATTATCTACGAACCACTAAATGACAAGTATGTTGCAGTTGGTGCAGGTGGTTCTGCGTTTGTTGCAACTGGTATTGGATCTACGTGTTTCTTCAACAGATACACTGGAATTCTTAATAACATTAATGCAGTCGCACATAGTCCACAACTTGGTTATTTCGTTGGTGTTTGTAGTGGAGGTAAGATTATTAATTCTTCCACCGCAGAAATTTGGTCACAGAATCCAACTCCAACGATTAGGAACTTGGAATGTATTATTTGGGATGGATCTAATTTCATTGCCGCGGGCGAACAGGGAACAATTGTTAAGTCGGTTACCAGAGAACAATACGTTGTTGTCAACAATAATATCGGTGCTTCTAATATCATTGTTGATCTTCAATATCATGATGATCTTTATGTCGCAATCACCGATAGTGGAAAACTCTTCTACTCCTTTGACCTTGCTGTTTGGGATGAAAGAGGTACTGAACAAAATAATGACTTGAGAACTATCTTCCATGATGTAGGATTCTCTACAGATGGTGCATTTATTGCCGCGGGCGCCGGCGCGACTGCAATCTACGCAACACCAATTACACACAGAGCGACCGCAGAATCTTCTGTTCTGAATGGAATTGTAACCAGTATCACGGTTACTGATGGTGGTTTTGGATATTCTCAAACCAATGTTCCATCCGTTATGGTTCAATCTGACACTTACAAGTTTGAGAATATTAGATCTATCAAGGCAGAAGGTGATCACGGCGTAATTGTTGGTGTTAATACTTTCCTCGCGGGCACGCCTGGAATTGGAACCACTTCACCTAAGATTGAGTTTGTTCTAAAATCTGAACAATATGATAATGGAACCCTGGGTGTTGGTTATTCCGCACTAAATGATTATGGAGTTACTGCATCTCAAATCACTAAGGGCGATTACTTCGTCATCACCGATAGTAATGTTGGAATCGGTACTCAACTCACGGGTATCTCCACACTCTCTGGTGGTATGGCTAATTACCCCGCATCTGTTGTCGGTACAGCGAAGAGTTTCCTTGATGGTGTATATCGTGCGGATTTCGTAACACCTGCTTCTGCGGGTATCGTAACCGTAACATGCCACTTCGTTCCATCTCTCGGAGACAACAATAACTTTGTTCAAGTCTACGCAAGAGGCGAAGACTTCAGTGGTATTGGTACCAATGAGTTCTATGGTAGATATTCATGGGGTAAGATCTATGATTATCAAAATAGAGCACTTACAACACTGAATCCTGTGAACTTTGATTCTTATCGTGATGATGGTCTCACTGGACTGAGTACTTCACCTAAAGTATTCAGAACAAGGGGACTATTAAGTCCATAAATAAAATATAGAAAAAACCTAACTTTCTCAAAATGCCTGCAATTATATCTGACCAGTTTAGAATCCTAAACGCTGAGAACTTTTTGAAGAGTGTTTCTGGAGTTGGGGACACTACCAATAAGTACTATACGTTTATTGGTCTTCCAAACGCAACCGCCCCCGAAACGGGCGGTTTTGCGGATTGGACGACAGATCCTCCTTCACCTTTAGATGGATTCCAAGAGGAAATCCAGGTAAGGGAGAGTATAATTGCATTGAAGCAAATTACCTCTCAAGATGTTAGACGACTTGTTAGAAAAGTCGAGTGGGTTGCTGGTCAAACCTACGAAATGTATAGACATGATTATACGGTATATAACCCAACTCCTGTAACTGGTTCATCTTCATTATATGAAGGTAACTACTACGTAATTAATGATGATCTTAGAGTCTATGCTTGTTTGGCGAATGGAACAGACCCAGAAAACCCCAAGGGTCGTCCATCTTTCGATGAACCAACATTTGTTGACCTAGAACCCAGAGCTGCAGGTACCTCTGGAGATGGATATATTTGGAAATATCTCTATACGATCAAACCATCCGAGATTGTTAAGTTCGACTCTATTGAATATGTTCCAGTTCCAGAAAACTGGGGTGAACTGGGTGAAAGTATTTCTGTCAAGGATAATGCAATTGACGGAAAAATCGAAACCATTTTGATTGACAATAGAGGATCTAATTATCAGCCAATCTCTACTTCCTTCTCAAATGTACCCATCTTGGGTGATGGTACTGGAGGTAAAGCAACTATCACTGTTGACTCTTTCGGAAAAGTATCCGAAGTGTTTGTGACTGATGGTGGTAAGGGATACACATATGGAACAATTCAGTTCTATCCAGGGGCTCCTGGTTCTGAAACTGCTGGACCACTTGAAAAACTATCTAATGTTGGTGTAGGTACTACATCCTTCTCTGCATTCAAAGTTATTATCCCACCAAAAGGTGGACATGGATATGACATCTATCGTGAACTAGGTGCTTATAGAGTACTATTATATTCTAGATTTGAAACTCTCGATTCAAACCCAGATATCATTTTGGGTAATGATTTTGCTAGAGTCGGTGTAATGAGAAATCCAAAAGTTGTTGGAAGTCAGGTAGAAAATCTCAACACCGCACTTGTTAGTGGACTGAATGCACTTAAACTTGCTGGTGTAACTACTACAACCACATATGCTGTTGACTCTGTTATTAAACAGACTGTTGGACTAGGTTCAACTGCTATTGGTTATGTTGCATCTTGGGATAATGTAACAGGTGTTCTGAAGTACTATCAACCAACTGGTCTCGCTTCCAGTGAAACCGCATTCAACATCATTCCGTTTACAGCAACACCTGATGTTGGTTATGGTGTTACCATTGAAAGTGAATCTCTAATTGGTCCTGCACTTCAGATCAATACCACATTTGGTGGTATCACAACCACAATAAATAATAGAATATACCAGTTAGGACTGGACTTTTCTGCAGGTGTTTCTACCGCAGAGTATGATACTAAGTCGGGAGAAATTATCTACATAGATAATAGACCGCCGATCCCTAGATCCGCTAGCCAAAAAGAAGACATCAAGATCATTCTGGAGTTTTAATAGAAAATGGCACAAAATACGAACCTCAATGCTTCTCCATATTTTGACGATTTTGATGTAGATAAAAATTATAAACGAGTACTATTCAAACCAGGAACTCCGATTCAAGCAAGAGAATTGACGACGATGCAGTCGATTCTCCAGAATCAGGTTGAAAAGTTTGGTAAACACTTCTTCAAAGAAGGAGAAGTTGTCATTCCTGGTAGTATTGCATACGACCCAGAGTATACTTGTGTCCAAATCGATGCCAATCACCTTGGCATCGATGTTTCTTTGTATATTGATAAACTAGTTGGTCAACTTATCAAGGGTGAAATTAGTGGTGTAACTGCAAAGGTAGAAAACTACATTTCAGACACCCAGTCGGAAGAAGGAAATTATACTTTATATGTAAAATATCAGAGTGCTGGAGAAGGTGACTTTGAAACTAATACTTTTGTAGATGGTGAGAATCTTCTTTCTCTACAAAATATTGACTATGGTCTTTCCATTATTAAGGAAGATTCTTCTTTTGCAACTGCAATTGTTTCTGGTGCTATCAGAACGGGTTCTGCTGCAAAAATTGAAGAAGGCGTATATTTTATTAGAGGATTTTTCATTGATGTAAAATCCCAAACTATTCTTCTAGATCAATACGATAACTCTCCAAGTTATAGAGTTGGTCTATTCATTAATGAAGAAATTGCTGTTGCTTCTCAGAAGAACTCTGATCTGTATGATAATGCTAGGGGATTCTCTAACTTTGCCGCACCAGGTGCAGATAGACTGAAGATTTCTACTGAACTCACAAAGAAACCTCTAACAGATACCAACGATGAAGCTTTCATCGAGTTGATGAGAATTGAGAATGGTGTTCTTTTAAAGTTCTCCAAAAAACAAAATTTAAATTCTCTAATTACAGATGAACTTGCCAGAAGAACTTATGACGAATCTGGTAATTATTATGTAAATCCATTCAGAGTTATTGCTAAAGAGTCTGTAAACGATAGTCTCGGTAATAACGGCATTTATGGACCTAACGAAACCACTTCACAGGGTAATACTCCGTCTCCAGATCTCCTTGCACTTCAACTTTCTCCTGGTAAAGCATACGTAAAAGGTTATGAAGTAGAAACTATCAATACAGTTTTTGTTGATGTACCTAAACCAAGAACTACTCAACAAGAACTAGATACGACTATTCCTTTCTCTTTTGGTAATCAGATTGAACTGAATAACGTTTATGGTGGTACTCAAGTTGGATATGGAAGTAGTAGTCAGGTAACACTTTATAGTGAGAGAACTGCAAGTCCAGGAACTGCTAATGGTATCCCCATTGGTGTTGCTAGAGTCTATGACATGCAGCTAAAGAATGATTCATATTCTGGAGCTGATAGTATTTTTGTAGCCTCTCTGTATGACGTTAATACTTACACCTATATTACAATTAATGCAGGTAAAGAAATTGCACTTCCAGCATTAATTGAGGGTCAGAATTCTAATGCTCGTGGTTATCTGAAGACTGCGATGACTAGTACAGATACCCAAATGGTCCTGTATCAAGTTTCTGGAACTTTTAACGAGAGAGAACCACTGAGAGTTAATGGTAGAAAGCTTGGCAGAACAGTCAAAGACTTTAGAGATTATGGTTTTGGTGATGTAAGACAACTTGTAAGTCTCGACGGCAATATGACTGCCGATATTAGACTTTCTCAACCATTGGCAATCGCACCTCAAGGTACTGACTTTACTATCAATGCAGCAGCAGGTGGAGAATCTGACGTTACATGTTCTTCCAATACCTTTGGTGTAGGTATTCAAACGGGTGATATTCTTGCTTATAACAAAAAAGGTGAAACAAGTATTACTCTCAACAGAGTAAAAGCAGTCAATGCAACTGGAAAAGAAATTACACTAGAAGCTACTACTAGTGTTACTGGTGTAAGTATTGGTGCTCTTCCTACTTCTGATATTGAAACTGGTAATCTATTCAAATTGGTTCCAGAATTATTCAATACCAAAGACTCATACTTATTTGCTGAACTTGAGTATGCTGATGTTGCAACTGTAGATTTAAGTCAAGGAGATCTTGTATTCAAGAAATCTTATGATGTTACAGTTTCTGGAAATGCACTAAGTGCAACACTGGAAAGTGATCCAAACATTGTATTAGAACCTTTTGATGAAGAGGATTATACTCTCGTTTATAATGATGGTACTATTGAAGGACTAGAACAAACTAATGCATCTATTTCTGGTAAAACTATTACCCTTGGTGGTTTGAGTCAAAATGGTGCTGCAGTTCTTACTGCAACACTTAGGAAGAATAAACTTAAGTCCAGAAATAAAGTCTTTAACAGATGTGTCACTCTTAATGTAGAACGTTCCAATACCAAAAAATCTGGAACAGGTGCTAAGAAAAATGGCGATGGTCTGACTTTTAGTAGAGTCTATGGTACTAGAGTTCAGGATAATGAAATCTCCTTGTTAGTACCAGATGTACAAACTGTTCTTGGAGTTTTTGAATCTGATGGTCCTAATGAACCAACTTTACCAAAACTGACTCTTGAGAATTTAAATGCAAACATTCTCAATGGTATTAAAGGTGAACAAATTATTGGTCAAGATAGTGAAGCTATTGCTGTCCTAGTATCCAATAATGGAAGTAATGAAGTTGATCTTGTATATCAAAATGAAAATAGTTTCATTAAGGGTGAAAAAGTTGTTTTCGCAGAATCCAATCTAACTGCAAATGTAACCAAATTCACTGAGGGTGATAAGGATATTGCAAATGACTTTATCTTTAATCCTGCTCAATATCTTGAGTATGCTGACTATAGTTTCCTAATTAGAAAAGAAGGTGTTACAGCTCCAACAAGAAAACTAAAAATTGTCTTCAATCACTTCTATGTTGAACCTAGTGATGATGGAGACATCACCACTGTTTCTTCCTATGATGCATCCGTTTATACTTCGGAACTACCTTACATTGATTTCTATAGAGCGAATGAAATCCTTGATGCAAGACCAAGAGTAAAAGCCTACGATTTGGCTGTAGATACTCTATCTCCATTTGAATATAATGCTAGAACTTTTGAAACTGCAAATGGATCTACTCCATTCTTCCTTTCAAGGGATAAGAATATCAAGGTATCTTACGACTATTATCTTGGTAGAATTGATAAGTTATTTGTCAATAGATATGGTGAATTTTTCCTGAAACAGGGTGTTCCTGCACTAAATCCTAGAAATCCAGAAGATGTTCCTACTGCTCTGGAGATTGCAACCATTGAGATGCCACCATATGTTTATAACATTAATGACATCACAATCGCACTTACAGATCATAAACGCTTCCGAATGCAAGATATTGCAAGAATGGAAGATAGGTTAAAGAATGTTGAGTATTACACTTCCCTGTCTCTTCTTGAAAGTGAAACTAAGAACTTAACTCTTAGAGATAGTGCTACTGGTCTTGATAAATTCAAGACTGGATTCTTTGTAGATAACTTCAGAAGTACTTCTGCTGGATCTCTTGGTGATCCTATGCATAAGTGTTCTATTGATATGGAAGAGGGTCATCTCAGACCTCAACACTATTCCACACAGATTGACATGCTTCTGGGATCTGAAGCTGTCGTTGGAACTGCAGATGGAGCTGCTAATCCTGATGCTGACTTGAGATTTGTTGAACAACTTGGAACTCCAAATTCAGTTAAGAAGGGAGATGTTATCTGCTTCAAGTATTCACACGAGAAGTGGTTGGAAAATAAGTTTGCAACCAGATATGAAAACGTCAACCCATTCCACGTTGTCAACTGGATTGGTGCAATTGAGTTGAATCCTGCAACAGATACTTGGATTGATACCAAGAAAACTAAGAAAACTATTGATCAAGAAGGTAACTACGAATCTACCATTCAAGAATTAGGTATTGATACTAATACTGGACTTTCTCCAATTCAATGGGGTGCATGGGAAACTACTTGGACTGGTAAGAAGGTTATCGGTAAAAAGAACATGGGCTCGATTAAAGTCGGATCCAAGAAGACTGGTACATCTACTCATAAAGGAAAACAGATTAAAGGTCGTGGTATTCCCATTACAACTACTACCACATTTAAAGATAAGTACACTAAGTTTACAAATGTCACTACTCTCACTACTACGAAACAGGCTAGAGAGGGTATTCAATACAAAGTAAGTGAAGTATTTGAAACAGTTGAACTGGGTCCAAAGGTAGTTTCTACCGAAGTTCTCCATACAATGAGATCTAGAAATATTGAATTTGTTGCGAGAAGACTGAAGCCAACTACAAAACTCTTCCCATTCTTTGATAATGTCTTAATGACGAAGTATGCAGTTCCAAAACTCATCGAAATTCAGATGATTAGTGGAACGTTCCAGATTGGTGAAGATATTACTGGTTCTAGTGGAACTCATGCAATTAAGGCTAGACTTGCGAAACCAAATCACAAGTATGGTCCATATAAGAAACCAGATCAGGTATTTACTATTAACCCATATAAGACTGGTCAGTCAATTCCAGGTTCTTACTCAAGTACCTCTACAATTCTGAACCTTGATACTGCTTCTCTAGAACTTCAATCTGCTTCTGGATATTATGGCAATATCGTGAAGAATATGAAGATTAAGGGTAAAACAAGTGGTGCAATTGCAAAAGTAACTGAGGTTAGACTTGTTACTGACAATGCTGGTACTCTAATTGGATCCCTGTTCCTTCCAGATCCAAAACAAACTTCTAAACCTTCGTTTGAAACTGGAACTAAGACCTTCACTCTTACCACAAGTAAAGAGAATAGTACAATTTCTGGTGCAACTGATAGTACTGCAGAAAGTACATTTACCGCTTCTGGTACTCTTCAAAATATTGAAGAGACTACGTTGAGAATTAGAAATGCACAAGTTGATAGACTTATTAAGACTGATGAACAGACTCTGAAAGAAAAGAACACTACAACTAAGGCATCAACCACATTTAAAGATAGAACCGTCAAACAAACAAGATGGGTTGACCCACTTGCACAATCGTTTGAGGTTCCAGATGAAAGAGGTGTATTCATCTCCAAGATTGAAGTTTACTTTAGAACCAAGGATAAACAGGGACTTCCTGTTACTGGACAGATCAGAACCATGCAAACTGGTCTACCAACCACAGAAATCCTTCCCTTCGGTGAAGTAGTTCTTGAACCAGTTGATGTTAAAACTTCAAAGACTGGTACAGTTCCAACGACATTTGAGTTCCCATCTCCTGTTTATCTGGAGACTGGTCAATCTTATTGTTTCGTTCTTCTGTCTGCATCGAACGAATATACAGTCTTCATCTCCAGAATGGGTGAAGAAGATGTAACCACAGTTGATAAACCAGAATCTGAGAAGATTATCGTTTCTTCTCAGCCACTTCTTGGTTCTCTATTCAAGTCTCAGAATGGTGCAACTTGGGATCCAAGTCAGTTGGAAGACCTTAAGTTCACAGTTTATAGATCCAAGTTTAAGACTGGAGAGACTACTTTTAGATTCTATAATCCAGATCTTGACTTGGGTAATGGTCAAATTGCAACTCTTAAGAATAATCCTGCTGATACCATCGCAAGATCTGCGTTGGTTGGTATTGGTACAAGTCTAAGTTCCTCTGAACAAACTGACTTGACACCTGGTGTAACCATGTTGCAAGAAGCAAATTCTGGATTTAGTGCAACTCTTGATAGTGTAGTTGGTTCTATTGGTATTGGAAGTGATCTTACTCTAACTGCAGTTGGTTCAGGATTTACTACTCCATATACTGCATATGATAATGTCAGTCTAATTGCAATCACTGGTGAAGGTACTGGTGGTAAGGTTGAACTTTCAGTACAAAATGGAGTTGCAATTGCCGCGACAGTTTCTGCTGGAGGTACTGGTTATGCTTCTGGTGATGCTCTTACTATTAACTATGATGAAACTGATGGAATTGGCAAGAACCTCATTCTAACAATTCCAGAGGAAGTTGGTGCAATTGGAGAGTTTAATGGATTCATACTCACCAATATTCAAGGTGAGATTGAAGTTAATGCAACGGATGAAGTCTTCTACGTTGGAACTTCTAGCACTATTAGCATTCCAAATGCAAACGTAACCTTTAATAGTATCCTCTCGGATGGTAGACACTTTAAGGTTACTCATAGAAACCATGGAATGTATGATACTCAAGATAGAGTTACACTATATGGTTTTGAACCTGATACTAAACCAGTTCAACTTACTGCAAACTACAAAGCATCCTCTACTGGTAACCTAACAGTTGAATCCGTTGGTATTTTCACAAGTTTTGAAAATCTACCAGTCGATTCTCTAAATCCAGGTTATGTATTAGTTGATGATGAAGTTATTAAGTATACTGGAGTTTCCACTTCAGCTGGTGCATTAACAGGTATTACCAGAGGTGTTGGTTCTTCTAAACCTGGTGATCATGAAACTGGAGATTCTGTATTCAAATATGAAATGTCTGGTGTTTCATTGAGAAGAATCAATAAAACACATATTATGAATAATACAGACTTTACCAAGTATCCAACTGGACTCGATAACTATCATGTTAAGTGGAATGCTGGTACTAATGGTGGTAAGGCAACTGATAGAACAAATAATAATCCTAATGATTTCCCCAAACTCTACTTCAGAGAAGACAAATCTTGTGGTTCTTATGACGTAGTTCCACTGAGTACTAATCTTGAGAAGGGTCCAAAGGCAACGCAAAATATCACATACGATGCGTTCCTGCCCAACTTCCAGATGATGCTTCCAGAAGGAACAAACATTACCGCAAAGGCAAGAACTTTCTCGGGTTCTACACCTGATAGTTCACTTTCTGCTTACATTGATCAGGGATTTGAGGATTGTGCAATTGGTGAAACTAATGAACTCACCAGTCCAAGAGTCATTGCATCTCCAACGAATGAGAACCTATATCTCCAGGATTTCCCTGGTAAGAAGTCATTCACAATCGAACTTACATTTAGCACGGATGATGATTTTGTCTCGCCAATGATTGACCTAGATAGAGTCAGTTTGATTCTCATCAATAATAGAATCAACGAACCTATCAAGGACTATGCAAATGACTTTAGAGCAAATTCTCTAACTGAAGATCCAACTTCTGCAGTTTATCTAAGTAAAATTGTCGAACTGGCAAAATCTGCAGATAGTCTGAAAGTTTACTTTGATGCATTCAAACATCCAAGTAGTGATATCAGAGTTGGATATAGACTCTTTAGAGTTGATGCACCTCAAGCACCTCTTTGGGAATTATTCCCTGGTTTTGAAAATCTTGACGTTAATGGTCAGGTTATTGACCAAAGTAATAATGATGGACATCCAGATACTAGAGTACCATCATCGTCGTCTATTGATGACTTTGGTTCTTACGAGTTCACTATTGAACACGTACCTCAGTTTGAAGGATTCCAACTTAAGATTTGGATGACTGGAAGCAATTCCGCATATGTACCTAAGATCAAAGACCTGAGAGCAATCGCTTCTATCTAATATGGATGACAAGTTGATACCAGTAGAGGGCAATCCCCAACTTCATAGGGATCCCTCTTCTGATGCAATTATAAACACCTCTGATACAGAGTACTCTGCATACATGAAATTGAGAAATCAAAAATTTCGTGAACTTGAGGAAAGAAACAAAAAACTTGAAAAGATCAATGAAATTGACAAGATCAAGTCGGAAGTTAGTGAAATTAAAGACATGATGAGATACATTGTATCTAAACTAGATGATAAATAACTAAAAAAGTAACCTAAAATAATGGCAGCAAGGGTTGTAAATCTGGTTTTGGAACAGGGGGCGGATTTTACTGCCTCTTTTTCCCTAGCGAACTCCAATGGTTCGCCATTAAATATGGTTGGTTATAGTGGTATTTCTTCCATCAGAAAACATCCATCTTCATCAACTGCATTTCCTCTAACTCTATCTTTTCCTGATAGATTGCAAGGAATTGTTCAGGTTTCTATGGGTTACACTGCTACTGCAGCAATTGAAGGTGGAAGATATGTATATGATGTCATTCTAATTTCACCGAACGATTACAGAACTAGAGTGGTTCAAGGTAATGTTCTGGTAACTCCAGGGGTAACGAAATGAGCATCAACGCAGTAAGTTTAGCTGGCAACGATCCATACAGAATTAGTGTTGACTACGAAGTCCCCACTAAATCGATTCAGTATGGAAATATTATCCTTGATAGTATTGCATCCCAGTTTGATGGGGTAGCAACAAGTTTTGCATTGAAAAAGGATAATAACGCATATACCCCAGGAAATGCACAACAACTAATTGTTATTTTAGGTAATGATGCACAAAAACCAGATCAAGATTATGTAGTTTCTGGAACCAACATCGTATTCACAACAGCACCCGCTGCTTCCACTACAGTTTCGATTGTTGCACTTGCTACTACTGCAGATTTAACCAGAACTTTGAACTATGTTGTCGATAGCGGCAACCTTGCAATGACACCTGGTGATAAGGGATTTATTACTCTAGATGTAAGTGGAGTTATCGAACAACTTGTAATTTACTCTGAACAACAGGGTGATCTAGTTCTCGATATTCAAAAGGCAGATTTCACCACATACCCCACGTTTACTTCGATCTTGGGCGGTGGAAATATTCAGATGATAAATAATACGAAGCTGAAAGATGACGTTCTTACCAACTGGAACACAACTATAGTTGCTGGTGATCTTCTTCAGTTTGATGTGGTTTCTGTCAGCAACATCACGAGATTCCTAATCTCTTTGAAATTAAAATTATAAATAATGTTAGTTAAAAGTTTTTACCATCTGTCGAAGGAGTTGTTTCAATGGCACTACTAGTTCCAAATATTGGAGAACTTGAGTCACTAAGATACCTGATTGCAAATAATAATCACACCCCATCTCTTGCTGACCAGTCTCCTCGTAACCTCGTACTTAAGTTGTTCGTTAGTAACACAACACCTGCTGAGGGTGATGTACCATCGACAACTGCGTACTTCGAGCCCTATACCGCAGGCGGTACCAATGGATATGGATCTGCTCCAGTCACTGGTTATCCCGCTTGTGTAAATAACAGAACTGACCAAGATTATACCAGCCAGTACGGCATCCTTCTGAATGGATCCCGCTGGGCAATCAATCAAGTTGGATCTGGTACAACCGCAACCTATCCAGAACAAACCTTCACCTTTACTGGTGCTGCTGGTGACGTTTATGGTTACCACGTTACCCGTGCAAACAACATGCCTGTAACCGTACAGGGTGTTGAAGACTTTGCATCTGTTGGTATCGGAACCACCGTAACTAAGGGTGACAACATCAACCCAACCATCGGTGTTATCGGTAACTCCTACCTCACCATCAACAACGCATCTAACGTTGATGACATCACCCTAGGAATGGCTGTTGGAGGTAACGCTGGTCTTGCTGCAGATACTTCGGTTATTGGTATCGACAGAGCACTTAAGGTTGTCTATCTCGACAAAGCACTTGTTGATAACATCCAGACTGCAACCGACTCTTCTGTTGAGTTCTCCTTCTCCAAGGTTACTGCAACCAACCATGGTCTAGTTGCTGGTGACGTTATCTATATTGCTGCAGGTGCTGCAAACACGACTACTGATTCTAATACCTACACAGTATTCAACGTACCTAACGCAGACGAGTTCACTACAACTCCTGCTCTGAACGCAACTCAGAACAACCTTGCTGGTGTCGGAACTGCAACTCTGTATAGTTCCATCATGTATGCTGAAAGATTCACCAATGGTCCATACAGCATTCAGAACAATGGTGACCAGATTAAGATCACTCTGAACGTCGCACTCGACTGATATTTGACTTTAGTCTGAACATCTAAATACTTGCAGGTGAGGGGGTTCTTCTTTATGGGGCGACCCCCCTTTTTCTTCGTCTATGGTATATGAACCTATGAAGAATCTGAATCGTCACCCTAATGTCAAACCAGTTTAATTATAATCTTAATAGTATTAATTTCTTCATCCAGGAAAACTCTGGATCGATTACTGGTGTCACGACAGAATTTGAAGACTATGGTGACGCTCAAGGTCTTCCCGTTCAGACGGCAGGACAGGTCTGGTTACCACAACGTGAAGAAAGTATTCATGATTTTAGTTTCAATGATGTCAAGTTCTTCAATACCTTCGACTCTGAACTTACTAGATTTGATACTAACTTAGAATTAGAAGATTGGGGTGCAGACCTCACTATCACAGAAACACTATATCCCTTCGGTACATTATCCTCCGCAAACCTTGCTGGTCTTGCGGAGTCTTTCAATGTTTCCATCTCTGGACTTGCAATTCTGTTCAGAGCAATTGGAAATCTTGGAATCAGCTTTACACCCAGATACCCTGCTAGTGGTACAGCGACACTATCTGGCGATGGTGGCATCCGCAGAGAGCGTGATTTCATCGCCAGTGGTACTCTATTCAAATTCGGTACTGCCGGTGAGTCTAAGTCCTTTGACTTCGTTGGCAGCGGTCTTAAGACCCTCTCAGGCGTTGCTGTCGAGCGCACAGCAATCGGTAGAGACGAAAATACTATCCTATTCGACTTCCTCGACGCTGCTGAGACAGCGCCAGTCGTCGTCTGGGGCGTCGATGATGAGGTTGGTGGTACTATCACCATCCTTGGGGAACTTACCCATCCAGACATTGATTATACCCCCCATTATGGTATCGAGAAGAACATCGGTATCGGAACAACTGGTATTCAGATTTCTGGTACTACATCTGCTCTGGAGGCATTCTCTGCACAGACTCCAGAAGATACCATCCTCTTCTCCTTCGGTTCTGCTGCAATAGAGAAGTTTGGTGGAGATCCACCAGAGAACGCTCAACTATTCTCCTTCAGTGGAGAAATCGAAATTCCTCTCCGCACATTTGCGGAACAGCCAACAGGAACAATTAATGTTTCTGGTCAGGCTCTTGAGAAACAAGAATTCAAATATCGTGGTAGAGGACCAATTAACGTTGGTGTTCCATTCAGTTATACAGATACTTACGATCTCGGACTCACTGGTAGTTTTGCCGAGACGTTCATTGCACAATTTGGTTCAGCTATTGCTGCTACTGAAAATAAAGTTATCATCGGCGCCCCAGGTAGAGCTGTTAGTGGCCAATACAATAAAGGTGCTGCATTCATCTATAATCATGATGGAACTGGTATCACAACAGTTACGGGTGGTCAATTTACCGGCTACTTCGGATCAAGTGTTGGTGCAAGTACTAGTGTAACACTTAGAGATGGTGTTCATAGTCCTGCACTTGTAGTTGGTGCATATCAGGATCAAAGTCAAGGTCGTGTATATGTCTACGATGAAAGTGGAAATGAACTTGTAGTTATCGATCCTAATCCAAATAGTTTTGGTGAACAATTTGGATGGTCTGTTGCTGCGGGATCGGAAAGAATTGTTGCTGGTTCTCCCCAGGATGATGACAATGGAACGGATTCTGGTTCTGTAGGTGTTGCATCAGTTTCTTATAACAATGGAACATCCTCTTGGGAATACACATTAACCAAGATTGTTCCTTCCGATGGAGCAGCTGGTGATAACTTTGGTGATGTAGTTGCAGTCGGAGACAACAAGATTGTTGTTGGTTGTAAGAATAATAGATCCAATCGTGGTGCTGTATATGTCTATGATCTGGATGGCACAAATGAAATCAAGATTACTGCGAGTAATGAAGACGTAAACTTCAACTTCGGTTCTTGGGTTGCGATTGGTAGTAATAAGATTGCGGTTGGTGCTCCAGGAGTACATGGTAATCAGGGTGCAGTCTATCTTTACGACTTAGATGGTAATAACGAGAAGATAATCGAAGCCTCTGATCAGGCGGTAGGTAGATACTTTGGTACTAGAGTTGCAATTAATGGTAATCAACTTGCTGTTGGTGCCGATCCAGCTGTTTATGGTGCAGTTTATATCTACACCCTTGAGGGAACTAAAGAATTCAAGATTACTCACGATACAATCAATGAAAGATTTGGTGAGGCTGTTGAATTCGTTGGTGACGATCTCTGGGTTGGTGCAAGATATACATCAGATCCAGAATTCTACACGGGTAAAGTTCACAAATACACCCGCAATGTTCTTCAGGCAGCTACAGAAGCATTCTCTGCACAGACTCCAGAAGATACGATTCTATTCAATACTTCTGGCGAGGCAATCAAGAAAGCAACTATCAGAGAAATATTCTCTGGTATTCTTACATTCTCTGGTGCTGCAACCAACGAACAATTCACTGGAGATCCACCAGAAGAGACAATTCTCTTCGTTGCAAATGGTGATGCTCATACAACCAGAGCAAGAGATAAGGTCGGAACAGGTCTTGCATCTCTATCTGGTATTGCTTCTTGTAGAGAAATTGCAAATTATGGTTATTATGGAGATGATAGAGATCCTGGTACATCTGGTCTCATCACAATCTCTGGTTCACCACTAGAAGATCCAGATACTGGTGTAACTTACATCCCACATTATGGTATTGAGAGAAATATCGGTGTTGGAACCACTGGTATTCAGATTGAACCCAGAACTAGATTTGGTTTCAATACTGGATTTGATGCCGATGGTAATGAGCGTGGTGCAAGATACTACTCCAATGTCTATCCACGCAATGACGTTGCAGAACTTGATGGTGGTTCTGGTACTGGTGGATTCAGACTTAATGATGACAAAGAACTTACATTTACCAGGGCACTACTTCCATATAAGGCATCTGGTCTTGGTGTATTCAGTGGAACTGGTAACGAAGCCTTCTGTATTGTTGGATATGAAGGTGATGCAGGAACCACATTCTTTAGTGGTGCTGCAGAAACCAGACAGATCGATGTCTTCGGATTCTATGGAGATGATGCAGATCCAGGAACAACTGGTCTGTTTACTATCTCTACTCAGACTCAGGGTATTGTATTCAGAAGAAGTTTCGCACATCTATCGGAAGGTTCTCTGTTTGCAACTGGCGGAAACTCGGATATTCAACTTACATATGGATATCAGGGCGAAGGTCAAGTATCTACACTTTCTGGAGCTGCGGAAGCATTTGGTGCGGACGAAGCACAGAATGTTGTTCTTTACGAGACTCATGGTCATGGTACCGAGAGTTTTGTTGCACAACCAACCGAAGATACGGCACAATTTACGTATCAAGGTCAACTCGAATCGGAAAAAACAACCAAGTCTTACCTTGGTCAAGTTGCATTCCCAACAACAATTGGTGGGGCAGCAGAATCTATTGAAAGAAATGTCGTCGGAACAATTCTGTTCTCCTTCGACACTGGAACAACAGATTCTGAAGTTAGAAAAGTTGATTCTAGTATTTCTGTTGATAGAGATGACGTTGCATTCAATGCATTCGTCAAACAGACTGAAGATGTTTCGAGAACAGTTCTCTTCGATATTACAAATTCTGCAGAAACAGTACTCAATACTCTCAAAGTATACGATGGTGATGGTTCAACTGCACTATCTGGTGCATATTCAGAACTCAAGTTCACTGCAGCACATGTTGGTCTTGGTGGACTTGCAAAACATGGAGTTGCAGTCAAGAAACAAGTATTTGGTTATGTCGGCGAAGGTTCCCTCAACACACTTACTGGAGCTTCCGAAAGTTTCGCGAGAGAATCTACTGCAGGAACGATCCTTTACTCCGCGACTGGTTCTGCAACAACCAGAGTCGAGAGCGACTTTATCTATGCCAGCGCAGGAACATTCCTACCAACAGGAGCAGCAACAGAAACCAGATATGTTCCTCTCTACCCCGCTTCTGGAACAATCACTCTTTCTGGAGAACTCACTCATCCAGAGATTCAATACATTCCCGCAGTTACAGCTGGTGGACTATCGACAGTATCTGGAGCTGCAACAGTTGCGAACGTTATCGTACCATTTGCATCTGGTCGTTTCTTCAGTATTGGATCTGGAGACGAAGCATACGCAAGAAATACTTATGTCGGTATCGGAAGTATGAGTATTACCGACGAAGGTTCAACCATAAACGATCCATTCAGAATTCCACGGACATTTACCATCATCGTTTAATTATACTAAATAAATCAGAAGAAAATAGCTATTTGAGTCGGATAACGCTATGACCAAGCAGGTACAGCTAAGACGAGGTTCGCACTCGCAACATTCTACATTTACGGGTGCTGTTGGCGAACCAACGATCGATACAACTAATGTAGTAATCGTTATCCATGATGGAGTGACCGCAGGCGGTCATAGCATGGTCGGTGAAAAATCTGTCCAAGATATTGTTAATAAACGCACGATTGCGATTGGAAAATCAGAAGCGTCTGATTCAGAAGACGCTCAACTGGATGTATTGGGTAATACTTTAGTTTCAGATGATGTTAATACTGGTGGATTAAAAGTTTTATACAGAGCTCCTCTAGTAAGAACTGGTTTTACTAGTGCAACCTCAAGTACTCTTGTTACTTTATCGACAGCTACAGATATTAGATCAGGTTGGGGAGTTACTTCTAGTAACGTTACTGTTGGTACACAAATTCTAGATGTAGACGTAGCTACAGGAATTGTAACCCTCACTGATTTAACCACAGATACCACAGTCGAATATTCAGATGCTTACTTTACAGTAGCAAATGGAAGATCTATTAGTGGTATTGCTACTGGTAGTTTAGAAGTAGGAGATATTATTGAAGATCCAGATGATCTCTTATTCTTCAGTGGAACTACAATTTCTGAAATTAGAGACGAAGAAATCATCATCAGTGGAAACACTGCAGCAACTACAATTGGTGTTAGTACCTTTAGTTGTACTGGTACTGCTGGTGGAACAACTCTTACTCTAAGTAATACATCCAGTTTGAATGATGGAGATCTTCTCCTAGGTGATGAAGTTTTCATTCCAGATAATTGTACTATCGTAACCGTTGATAGTGGCACTCAGATTACGATTAGTGTTGCACTACTTGATAGTGGAACAAACAACGTTGCTTTTGCATCACCAGTAACAATCAAACACGTTGCAACTGATATCGAAAATGATTATGAATTCTTCTATCCTGATAGTGGTATTGCAACTATCACCAGAGCCTATATTAATGATGCGATAATTGATACTCTTAATATCACCACTCTGAATGGTGGCGATCTCCAATTAGAAACTACTACTACCAATCTTGCTAACATCAACGTTGGTATTCATACATATGCATTTATTGGCACTTCTTATGTTAATGAAGCAAATCTAAACGTTGCGATTACAACAAGTGCTTTTATTAGTTCTTCTTATATTAGTACTTCCTACGTCAATGTTGCAATTACTACTGATGCATTCATCGGTACTGCATTTGTTGACAATGCAAATCTGAACGTTGGTATTCAAACTTTTGCGTTTATTTCAACTTCATATGTTGATGAACAGAATGTAAATCTTGGTCTTGCAACCGATTATACTTTCCAGACTAGTAGAAATATCCTTGGTCTAACTGATGTTGGCATTACTACCACTCAGTTTACAAATGTAGAATATGTAGATACCGCAAATATTAACCTTGGTATCTCTACTCTTGCAAGAATGTTTGATGCTCTTGCAGATAATATCAACATTGACGTTGGTATTGCATCTTACTTCAATGCAGGATTTGCTGGTATTGATACCGCACAAATCAAGACTGGTTTCGGTACATTCTTCAATATCGAGAACTCTACAATCGATAGTCTGTTTGTTGCAACTGGTATTGGTTCAACAACATTCGCAACCGAGTCTTATGTAGATCAAGGTTATATCAATGTCGGTATTATGACCGAAGTTGGTATTACAACCGCTAATATTGATAATGCAAATATCGATGTCGGTATCACTTCCGTAGGATTTGCAAATACAACTTATACGGATCATGAAAATGTAAATGTTGGATTTACGACAACTGCATATCTTGATACTGCAAATATTAATGTAGGTATTGGTACAACTGTTGGTATTGCAAGTTTCAGAGCCGAAACTGCATATATCGATGTTGGTATCGCAACCCAGATGACAGTCACGACTTCGATTGTCTCTGTTGGTCAGGCAACAACCTCCTTTACAGAAGAAGATTACGTTAATGTGTCCAATGTAAACACTGGGCTCACAACGATGTCCTTTGTTGAGACAGAATATGTCAATCTGTCTAATGTAAATGTTGGTATTGGTACAACTCTATTCCAAGAACTTTCTTACACTGATACTGGATATGTAAGATCTGGTATTAACACATATCTCGATGTAACTGGAATTGGTTCGGTTCAAGATCTTAAGGCTGCAGTTGGTGTTATTACACAACTTACTGGTACAGATCTAAACTACACTGGATTCTCAACTATCGGTCAATTTACTGCAGGTGTTGGTAATACTGATGTTATCGTTGATGGTGATTTTAGAGTTTCTGGTCTCGTAACTTTTGGTCAAGGTGATGTAACCATTAATGATGATGGTGACATCTATAATATTGGCACTTTGATGGCACCAGTTGGTGTTATCACCAATATGTCTGGTACCAACCTCAACTACACTGGTATTTCTACGATTGGTGTTGCATCCGCATCCCAAGTTACCATTACTGGACAAAATACTGCACTTAACCAAGATAAGTCGGTCAGAATTAAACTTTCTAATGCAGGTATTGCATCTGACTACGACTTCATCCTACCTTCTAAACTTGGTAGTGCTGGTCAGTTACTTGCAATTCAAACTGATGGAACACTAGGTTTCACCACGAACGGCGCAGGTCTGTTTGAATCAAGATACTACGTTTCTGAACAGAATGGTTCTGATGACTTCGATGGTAGGGCACTTCCTGTTGCATCTATTAAAAAGGCAACACAACTTGCATCTTTCGACTCCTTTGTTATTCCTGGTCAGAGATACCTCGATGCAGGTGACCTGATTGAGAACAACGTAGACTTCATTGTTGAAGAAGCATTTGGTGCTCTAGAATTTAACTATGAGAATCTCACCACCGATTATCCAGAATATAATAGAAATGACTGGAAGGACAAGATTGTTCTACTCCTAGAAAACCTCCAGTATGACATTAGATTTGGTGGTAATAGTAAAGCTGTTGAGACCGCAAAAGATCTCTATAAGAACGGAATTGAGTATTATGATGGAGAAGAGGTAATTGCAATCTACCTCTACAACTACATTAAGTTCATTGTTCAGTACATTGTAAATAACCAGACTCCTCCAACTCTTTATGGACCTGGTATTTCCACAACTGGTATTTCTTCTCAGACTCAGTACTTTGATCTGACGATCACTCAAGACCCTGAGAACACCAATCTTAACTACTTCCATACATCTAAGGATGCAAGAAATCTAATCCTTGCGAACAAACTGGAAATCGTTGATAAGTCTCTTGCAGCAATTGCTGTTGGTGTTACCAATGGTAATGACTTCTACTTCCCAGGTGATACTCAGAGCAACGAAAGATCTAGATTCTACTCTGCATATCGTCTGATCCAGAAGAACAAACAGGAAATTGTTGATTATGCATGGGCAGATACTCTTGCAACTTATCCTGGTGTTTCTGATACTGAAGATAAGTGTAAGAGAGACATTGGATACTTTGTTGATGCAGTTTCTACTGACGTATTTACTGGTGGTAACAATTACTCCAGAGCGTTTGTTGGTTTCTACTTCGATAGTGGAGCACCTCTAGGAAACGGACTTCTCGGTGAAGAGACAGAATCCAACCACGCATTTACAGAGGCTGCAGTTGGTATGTCTTCGGCACTTACCAACAACCTATCCGTAACTGATAGCACTATTCCTGCTGACCCTGCAACTGGATCTAATACCGATACTGCATCTTGTGCTAACGTAAGATCTACGGTCAATACACTTCTCGGAATTGTTACTACTTCCGTTGCAGCAGGTTCTACCGCAGGTATTGGTACCACTAGTAACTATGGTTACTTCCTGATCTCCCCAACTCTAAATGTAAGTGATGGTGTTGGTATTGGATCTACTAATATCTTCGGTGGTCGTAAGTGTGCAAGAGACCTCAACTACTTTGTTGATACAATTGCACAGGATATTGCTTTCGATAGTAATCAAAATACAATTTACAGCACCAAACTATACTTCGATGGTGCAGGTAATCTACTCTCCAATGGTGTTGCTGGAGAACAATTCGAGTCAATACTTGCATTTAATGCATCTAGAGACTTGATGAAGAAGGCGATCACGAACCAGTTGAATAATCGTGATCTAACCGTTATTGCTGATAACAACACTGGATTCAATACCGATCCAAACTCTTGTTCTACAACTCAGACTCAAATCGGTAACCTTGTCGGTATCCTAACTACTGCACTTGATACCGCATCTCTTGCAGGTATCGGTTCCACAAGTTTCGGTATCACCGATTGTACTGATGTAAGACAAGCTCTTGTCAACTACATTGGTATTGTCACCGCAGTTATTGGTGCTGGATCTACTGCTGGTTTACCTGAAATTGTACTACCAGAAACTCAGTCGAAACCAATTTGTATCTTCGTTGAGGCGGGTAACTACATTGAAGATAACCCACTACTTGTCTATGATGACGTTGCAATTGTTGGTGATAACCTAAGAAACACGATTATCAGACCTGCTAATGCTGGTAAGGACTTGTTCCGTGTCAGAAATGGTTGTTATGTTACTGGTTTCGCGATGAAGGATAACATCGACGCTGCTGGTGTTCCACAATTTACATTTAAGAACGCAGTTGCATACGATGATCCTGCAGACCAATTTACTTCCAGAACTGGTTATGCAACCAAACTCGATAAACCACTAATCACCAGATCTCCATACATCCAAAACTGCTCGATTCTATCGTTCTTGGGTGGTAATGGTATTCTTGTTGATGGTAACTTGGTTAGATCTCCAAACACTCCAATTGTTGAGGAAGAGGCAGAAGTCGATCCAGATAACATTCAACCAGAACAGGGTAAATCCATGGTTGCTGCGGCATTCACCATGGTTTCCTTCGGTGGTATTGGTTGGCGTGTTATTAACGATGGTTACTCACAGGTTGTTTCCTGTTTCCAAATCTTCTGTAGATATGGTTCTCTAACTCAGTCTGGTGGTTACCTATCCATTACGAACTCCGCGACTAACTTCGGTCTGTTCGCACTAAGATCTACTGGATTCAGCCCAGCGTCCTTCAAGTTTGATAGAGGTAGAATTGCAGAGACTGGTACCTCTGGTGGTCTGACAACCCTCAAGGTTGTTGGTCTCGGTAACTCCACTCAGGACCTTTACGTTACAAGATTCTTTGATAATGACAACAATGACGTAACCGCGAACTTCAAGACTTCTCCAACAGTTGTTGAGTTCATCGGTGCGGCATCTACCCAAGGTGGTGCAATTGACCTGAACCTTGATCAAATTACTCTGACTGCACACCCATTCCAGAATGGCGATTCTGTCATCTATGAAGGTGACGAACAAGATATTCCTATCAGAGTTCTGGGTGGTCTGGTTTCTCAGAACCAGTATTACCTGAAGGTCATTGACGTTAATACAGTTGAGGTCTTTGAGGACGATGGTCTTGCAACTAAGGTTAATCTGACCGAAACTACCACTGGTATTAACACCTTCAAGAAGAATACTCAAGAATTCTTCGCTACTGAGGTTCTAACGAGACACAACATCTACCAGAGTCTGACTCTTGCAACTGGAATTGGAACAGTCAACTTTGTTTCTGGTAGACAAGTTACTCAGGCAGTTTCTGGTGGTAGTGCAGTTGGTATCGCACTGACATACAACAATTCATCTAGACAACTGGTTGTTTCTGTTGAATTGTCTGGTGATGTTAGAAGAAACTTCCAGGTAACCGATGGTGTTAATAACCTGAATATTGCTTCTCATGATGGATCTCCAGTTTCTGCTGGTATTACTCAGATCACTGGTATTTCCACATATTGGACAACTAATTCTAAGATTGATTCTACCCTAACTGGTGGCAACATCGTTGGTGTTTCCAATCTACCCGAAACTTACAAACTACACTTCCACAGACCATCCATTATTAACTCCTCCTCACATACGTGGGAATATTCTGGATCTGGTGTTGACTATAACGCACTACCACAAAACGGCGGTCAGACTGATACCAGTACTGAACAGGTTGCAGAAGGTGGTGGACGAGTCTTCTCCTCTGGTACTAACGAACTGGGTGACTTTAAGATTGGTGACTTCATTACTGCGTTCAACAGAACTGGTAACATCATCTTCAACAACACTGTTTCGATTGGTAACTTGGATTCTATCCGACTATCACTCTCTGGTGGTGTTGCTGTTGAAGAATTCTCCACAGACCAAGACCTCGGTGATAATGAAATCGGTGGTCCACTGAACAAGAGAGTTTCTACTCAGTTGGCAGTCAGAGGATTCCTCAACAACAGACTGGGTGGTTTCATCGATAAGAACGTATCTACCAACGCAGTTCCTGGCGCAATTGTCCAGTTGAACAACATTGGTCAGATCAACCCCGATCTAATTCCACCTAAGACAGTTAACTTCTTCAGAGCGAAAGTTGATGATGGAAGAACTCAACTAGTCAACCAGATTCCTGCAGTTAATCTACAAACTGGTGACACGGTTGTTGAACCATCCTTCAGTTATGTTCTTGTTACTGACGTTCTGTCTCAGTATCTGATTCTTGATAACGACACCATTTATGACTTCGATAATGGTTATGAAGTCAAGGGTACAGTTTCTGATGGTGGTGCAGTTGGTATCGTTACCGCACCTCCAACCATCGGTATTAACACTGATACACTTGTCTTCCCCGAGTGTGGTTATGGCACAACAGGTCTTGTACGTGGTGTTGCACTAACACTAACGAATCTAACTGGTGGTACTGAATATCCTACCGCTGGCATCTACACGGGCGTTAGACTTGATACCTCTTCTGGTATTGGTACTGGTATTACTGGTGAAGTTACAGTTGGTGGTTCTGGAACAGTTACTTCTCTTGGCATTAACACTGGTGGTCGTTACTTCGCAGTTGGTGATGTTGTCACACTTTATGACCACTCTGAAGTTGGTGGTGCAGCAGGTGTAGGTACACCATTCACCGCAACAGTCGGAAGTGTTGAAACAAGACTATATCTGAAACTAACCAATAACCAGAAGTTTACTGGTTCTGCGGTACTGACCGACTATATCGCTGACGGAAACGCAGTTGCAATCACAACATCTCAGGTTGGTTCTGCAGTATCCTTCACCTTTACTCCAACTGATATTGCAGTTGGTGGTGATATTGACTTCGATCAGGATAGAATCCTTTGTGGTGCAGCAACTGCAGCACTATTCGAGAACGGAGACCCACTCTTCTTCACAGTTGATGCTGGAACTCCAATTTCTCCTCTCGCGCTCGCAGATACTTACTACGTCAAGAAAGTTGGTGTTGGTACTACCGCAATTGAACTTTATACCAACTACGCTCTAACAACTAAGATCGACCTCGATGCATCGGGTACTGGTACTTCTAACAGACTGACTAGAAGAGCATTTGATGTTGATACAAATCAGATCGTAATTCCTACACACGGGCTCACACAAGGCGATCCTCTGTTTGTCGATAAAGTTGGATCTGGAAGTTCTCTACCTACGGGTATTACTACAGGATTCTACTTCGCGGGTTCTGTAACCGTAAACTCCTTCACTCTACACGATTCCAGACAGGACTCCTTGAACTCCATCAACGGACTTCTGTTTGCAACTCAGGCCTTTAGTGCAGTAGGTTTCGGAACAATTTCTATCACGAAACAGAACATCACTTACGAGGCAACAGTTAATACATCTTCTTCGGATGCAACTAACTGGTCCTTGAATGCAAGTTCTTCGATTGACGCATCTAACATCATTAGTGGTACAGTTGATCCATCCAGACTTGGTTCTGGTCAGGCAAACACCGATACATTCCTAAGAGGTGATTCTTCCTTCCAGAAGGTAACTACCTCGGTTGGTATTGGTACCACACAACCATTCGACGTAACTTCTACTCTAACCACATTCGCGCCTAACGGAGTTGGAATCAACACCTATCAAGGTAAGATTACACTTGGTCTGAATAGAGTTGAGTCTACACTCGATGAGTATTCTACTCTGGGTATTGCTCAATACAAGTTGTCAACGTTTAGCGTCGGCGACGATGGTAGACTTCAAGTCAAGAACGCAGCCGCGGGCGGCGATATTGACGCCGCAACCTTCGATGGTAATGGTTCTGCATTCTACCTAGACATTAATAACATTCAGGGTAATATCCCAATCGCTAGAGGTGGTACTGGTCTCCAGGCACTACCATCGAATGGCGCGATCCTGATTGGTAATGGTGTTTCTTATGACCTGACCGCAAATCCTGAGTTCGCGGGCGATGTCACCTTCTCTGGTGGTAACAATGCAATGAAACTTTCTGCGAACTGCGACTTCGCACTAACGAATAGTGGTACGTGGACTGGAGAGAAAGGATTCAAGATTCAGGCATACAACAGCAGTCTATATGCTCAGTACACCAATAACTTTATCCTTAGAAACTCTTCTGGTACTAATAGACTTACATTAACTTCCTCGGGCACGCTTACGCTCGCGGGCTCGGCTAGCATGACCAGATTGACCCTAACTCAGGCAACTGGTACTGCACCAATGACCATTACGTCCACGACGTTGGTCTCCAACCTGAACGCAGACCAACTTGATGGTCTTCATGGATCTTCGTTCCTGAGATCTGACGCGAACGATACCACGACTGGTCAAATCATCTTCACGAAGGCAAATAGCACTTCAAATGGTGGTGGTCAGATTTACCTGAATGGTGCGAATGGCAACAGAATTGATTGGTCTAATGCTGGTGTTGCAGCTCCATCCACTACTACCAGATCTACTGGTACTAAGTTGACTCTTTATCCTGGAGTCAATGCAAGCAACGTTGATTATGCATTAGGTATTGATAGTAACACACTTTGGTATTCAGTTCCTACCACCAATCAGACTCATAGATGGTATGGTGGTACTCAACAGATGATGACCCTCACGGGCAATAATCTTGACGTTACTGGAACCGTTAGAGGTACTCAGTTCATCTCCGATATCTCTCAAGGAACTGCACCATTCGTTGTTACTTCCACAACCAAGGTCACGAACCTCAACGCTGACCTACTCGATGGAATGACCACATCTTCCTCTAACCAATCTTCTGCATCGATTGTTAGTAGAGACTCTAGTGGTAATTTCAGAGGTAACGAAATCAAAGCAAACCACTTCGTCCGTGGTTCTCAAATCGGTAACTCTTCTCTATCGATTTCTGAAACTGATGGTAATAATGACTCGCAGGTTCTTCTGCAGCATCCAGGCGGGCAGACATTTGGTTTCCTGACATGGGATGCACAAACTTATATAAGTTCTGGAGTTTATTATAGTAATGGTAGTTGGATCCACCAGAACTCCAATAATAACAACCAGATGTTAGTGATGAATCCTGGTGCTGGCATGAAATGGTTCGCATCCAATAATGGATCTGGTTCTTGGAACGTTGCATCCAGTATCACTCTCTGGAATGACTCGGGCGTATGGCAGAGACCACTGAGCGCAACTCTAACCATGAACACCAGTGGTGTTGGTCTTTCTGGTTCTACATCATTCAACAACTCTGGTAGTGTAACCTTCACGGTCACATCTAACGCGACCTCGGGCAATACGGGAAGCACGATTGTTTCGAGAAATAGCAGTGGTGATTCCAACCACAGATACCTGAATGCAGATCGTTTCAGAAGTAGTGCGGATGCTAACACCAGACTGCAAAATAACGCACTGGTAATCAGAGGCAGTTCTCCAACCGTTTATCTACGCGATACGAACCACAACTCTTCGTTCCTCCATTGTAACTCCAACATCTTCTACGTCCTACGTGGTAATAATGACTCGGAGTCTTGGACACAGGTCAACAGCGTCTGGCCTCTGCAGATCAACCTCACCAACAACAATGCAACGTTTGGTGGAACAGTTACTGCATCGTCTGACGTAAGATTCAAGAAGAACATCGTCACGATCGAAGGCGCGCTCGATAGAGTCCTGAGAATGCGTGGTGTATTCTTCGAGAGACTTGAAACACCTGGTACTGAATGTGGTGTTATCGCCCAGGAGGTCCAGGAGGTTCTACCTGAAGTTGTTACTTCAACTGAGAATGGACATCTGTCCGTCGCATACGGAAACATCTCAGGTCTCCTGATTCAAGCGATCAAGGAACAACAAGAACAGATCGAAGAACTCCGTGAGGAGATCAGAAAACTTAAGGGTGAGTGATAACTCACTCTCCGTTTATAAATACCTCTAGGAAACTAGGGGTATTTTTTTTATGGCGCAGCCATCTAGTAGAGCGGAGTTGAAAGAATACTGCCTAAAACAACTAGGTAAGCCAGTTTTAGAAATTAACGTAGATGATGATCAAATTGATAATTTGATGGATGATGCAATCCAGTATTTTCATGAACATCATTTCGATGGTATTGATAGAGTATTTCTGAAACACAAACTAACTCCCGCAACCAAAGATACACTTACCCAAGCAGGAGTCTCTACAACAACCTCCGCAAGCGTTGTAGGGGCGGGATTGAGTACGATTCAATATACTGAAGGTGTCAACTACCTACCCCTGCCAGACACGATTATAGGCGTCAATCAGGTATTGAAGATCGATCAGAATACTATTTCTGCAGGTCTGTTTAATATCAAGTATCAGTTATTTTTGAATGACGTTTATTACTATGGTGCTCTTGATCTATTGAATTATTCAATGGTCAAGAGATATTTGGAAGATCTTGATTTCTTACTAAATCCCAAAACACAAGTCAGATTTAATAAGGCAAACCATAAATTATACTTGGATGTTGATTGGAACAACGTAGGTCAGAACGAGTATCTGGTCATTGATTGTTTCAGAATCTTGGATGGTGCAGATGCACCAAAACTTTATAATGATTCCTGGTTGAAGAAATATCTAACCGCATTGATTAAGAAACAATGGGGTATGAACATGATGAAATTCCAAGGTGTTACTCTACCAGGTGGAGTTCAATTAAACGGAAGACAAATCTATGAAGATGGTGTTCAAGAGATAGAAAAACTAGAGCTCAAACTCAGAACTGATTATGAACTCCCACCAATGGATCTAATAGGTTGATATGTCACCACTCAATTCTTACTTTTTGCAAGGATCTCCTGGGGAACAGAGACTTGTCCAGGATTTGATCAATGAACAACTCAAAATGTATGGGCAAGACGTTCTATACATGCCGAGGAAAATTATTGGCGAAAATACTGTAATTAAAGAGATTACTGCGTCTAAGTTTGACGATAGTTTTCGTATTGAAGCGTATTTGATGAACTTTGAAGGATTCTCTGGTAATGGAGAACTCCTGACTCAGTTTGGTATCAGAAACAATGACGAGGTAAATCTTGTTATCTCAAAGGAGAGATATAACGAGTTTATCCTACCAAAGATGAATCTGATTCCACAATCAGAGAGAAAGTCTATTAGTAGACCAGCTGAAGGAGATCTAATCTATTTCCCTCTCGATGAATCTCTATTTGAAATCAAATATGTAGAAGGTAAGAAACCTTTTTATCAACTACAGGAACTTTATGTTTATGAACTCAGATGTGAGAGATTTGAGTTTGAAGATGAAGTCATTGATATTCAGAATCAAGGAGAACTTGGTGAAGAGATCAACGAGTCTGTTAAGGACTTTGGAAATATCTACACTCTGAATATGGTTGGAACTGCAACAACAATTGCAGAAGCAACTGTCGGATTGAGAACTTCCGATTATACATCCAAGTCTGTTCAGTATATTGATCTAGTCAATGATGGTCATGGATATAAGTTTGCACCAAATGTTGCAATTTCTACCGCAGGACCTAATGGTGTAACTGCAACGGCAGTTGCAATCATGACGAGTAGAAATCAGAATAATACTGATCTTTCTATTGATAGAATTCTAATTACTGAACCTGGTTACGGATATACCACTCCACCAAAAGTTACCATCAGTGGTGGTCAAGGTGAAGGTGGTATTGCAACCGCAGTTATCCGTACTGGAGTCCTTGGTCTGGTTTCTATCTCAACTGGCGGAGTCGGATATACAACAGTTCCACAAGTTATCTTCAGTGGAGTTGCTAGAACCGATAACGCAGTTGCAGAGGCAACAGTCAATATCAATGGTCAGATTTCTGATGTCAGATATTCCAATGCAGGCGCTGGATACACTTCTGGTAGTGTAGTTGGTGCAGGTCAGACCATACTTCCTACAATTACATTTACCGATCCATCCAACCCACAATCGTTTGGTGATTACAAGTATGGAATGTTGGTAACTGGTTCTCAGACAGGAACTGAGGCATATGTGAAAGATTGGAATGCATACACCAGAGTTCTTAAACTTTCTTCCGTTGGAGGAAACTTTGCACTCGGTGAAGCGATCACGGGTGCAGGTGTAAGTTACAGACTTGCAAGTATTCAGGACAATGATTTTGCAGATGAATTTGCAGATAACATCGATATTGAGTCTGAAGCAGACAAAGTTTTAGACTTCAGTGAAAGAAACCCATTTGGTGAGTACTAAATAATTGATATAACCTTGGAATCTGATAATGTTAGGAACTTATTATTACCACGAAATTTTGAGGAAAACCATTGTATCCTTTGGTACCCTCTTCAATGACATTGAGATCAAACACAGAAACAATGCAGGTGGGGACTTTAGTATTATCAAAGTTCCCATTGCATATGGACCTGTTCAAAAGTTTCTAGCAAGAATCGAACAATCTCCTAACGTAAGAAAGGAAGTTGCGATTACTTTGCCTAGAATGTCATTTGAAATGACTGGATTATCTTATGATCCTTCCAGAAAGTCTTCGACAATGCAGACTTTCAAAGCGATTGATAAAACTTCCAAGAATGCGACAAAGGTATTGATGCCTGTCCCATACAATATGAGTATGAGACTTTCTATTCTGTCAAAACTCAACGAAGATGCGTTGCAGATTATTGAACAGATTCTTCCAATATTCCAACCACACTTTAATATAACTGTTGATCTTGTTTCTACCATTGGAGAAAAAAGAGATATTCCAATTACTCTCAATGGTATCTCTATGGATGACCAATATGAGGGAGATTATACAACTAGAAGAGCACTGACATATACTTTAGATTTTACAATTAAGACTTACTTGTTCGGTCCAGTCGCAAGTTCCTCCGATGGTCTCATCAGAGAGGTTCAAGTTGACTATCATGGAGATCCCGTCAATCGTAAGAATTCTTCGAGAATGCTCAGATATAAGACTGAAGTCAGAGCAATCAAAGATTACGATAGTGATGAAACAACTACGATCACGGAAGATCTCAACCTTAGAGAGACTGCTATTGATCTGACTTATGCAGGTCAACTAGTAGAGGGTGCATACATCCAAATCGATTCAGAATCGATGAGAATCAGATCCATCACTGGAAATCAACTATTGGTTGAAAGAGGTGCAGATGGTACAACTATTGCAGAACATGCAGCAGGTACCGCAGTCAACGTCATCGATAATAGAGACGATATTCTCATCTCTCTTGATGATGAATTTGGTTTCAGTGAGTATCGTTATGAATACGATAGTGATGGAAAAGTTTTCAGTCCAAGTAAGGGTCAAGACGTATGAATTTTGAAGACATCGACAAGGCTTTAGATATTGAGAGTAAACCAGTAGAAACTGAAGTTGTAAAGAAGGAGAAAAAACCTGAAATTAAAAAAGTTCACTCTCAGGAGGAACAGATTCAAAAAGATTATGAATATACTCGTGGAAACCTTTACTCTATTATTGAAAAAGGTCAAGAAGCTATCGATGGTATTCTAGAACTTGCACAAGAATCGGATTCTCCTAGAGCATACGAAGTTGCAGGTCAGTTAATCAAGAGCGTTGCAGATTCAACTGATAAATTGATGGATCTTCAGAAGAAATTGAAGGATGTCAATAAAGAAGAGAAAGGTGCAACACCTACTAATGTTACTAATAACGCCGTATTTTTGGGTTCAACTGCAGAGTTACAAAAGTACTTAAAGAGTTCAATGAAATCTGATACTAAATAATAATACGCAAAAGTATTAGTATAAGAATGGAAAGGCTTTCTTTTAAAGAGTGGCAAGTTCTGTCCGACCTAGAAGTACTCGATTCTATTCCCGAGGATTTCGAGTTTGCAATGGCTCGTGGAGAACTTAAGACTATCAAGAGATCTGTTGATAGAATTATGAAGCACCTCGGCGGTGAGGGTGATCTAGAAGCATGGGTTCAGTCTAAAATTACCAAAGCTAATGATTATCTGAATAGTGTCTCTAACCATATGGATGGTGGTGAAGATGATACTAAGAAAGAAGTAAAAGAAGCCAAGTGTGACTGCGATTGTGGTAAGGTTCCTTGCGTAGAGTGTGGTGGTGATCATCACAAAAATGAACTCAAGGAAGAGAAGTGTGGTGATGGAATGTATTACTGCAAGACCAGTAAGAAGTGCAAAAAGATTCCTAAGGGACATCGTGTCGGTAAAGACGGAATGCTTGTAAAGGGTGTCCGTTGGCAGGATTCAGATGGCGATGGTAAGTGGTACGAACCAGGTGATGATGTCTCTGAAGGCATTATGCCAGAACCCATTGATCCTAAGAAACACAAGGATGCACAAAAGAAACAGAAGATGAGGAATCTTGCTATCGGCAATGATAATCCTAATGAAAAGAAAGTTGCAGAAAAGAAAGCAGGCGGACCCAAGATGATTGGTGAAGGTGCAGTAGAAGATCTAGAAAAGGGAATGGAAACTCTTAAGTCCATTACCTATGATTCTATTGATGGTCTGATGAAGAGAATCGCAGAAGATCATGACATCTCTACGACCAAACTTCATTACATGTTTAAAGCAAAGCATGACATGACCCCCGATGATTGGGCAGAGAAAAATCTCAAAGAAGAAATGTCTAACTGGAGACAGGACTTGGATGAGAAGTGCTGGAAGGGTTATGAGAAGAAGGGTATGAAGACTATGTTTGGAAAGAGATATCCAAACTGCGTCAAGAAAGAAGAAGTTGAACAGATTAATAAAAAGAAGAGGATGGATGCTAAGAAGCAAGCCACTAAAGATATGAGTAAGGAACCATATGATACCAATACTGCTAGAAGGAGGGCTAAGGGTCAAGAGATCCTAGATAATCTGCTGGGAAAGCCCCCAACGACTGAAGAAGTCGTTTTAGAAAAAAGAGATGGTAAATCTGCCAAGTCCAAGGGATATTCCCTTCGTGACTGGTTCAAAGGTGGTGGATGGGTGCAAGCAGGTGGTAAGTACGATGGAAAACCATGTGCAAAGCAACCAGGTCAAACCACAAAACCTTTCTGTCGTGATGCAGATGATCGTGCTGCAATGACTAAAGACGAGAGGGAAAAGAGAGCTGCAAAGAAACGCAGAGAAGATCCAAATCCAGAAAGAAAGGGTAAGGCAAAGATCGTTACTGAAAAAGCAATAGTTGCCGAAAAGAAAGATGCTTGCTATCATAAGGTCAAATCACGTTACTCCGTGTGGCCTTCTGCATATGCATCTGGTGCTCTAGTCAAGTGTCGCAAAGTCGGTGCAAAGAACTGGGGCAACAAAACCAAAAAAGAAGGTTATGAATTTTCTGATTGGAGAGATGACTTCAAACCAACAGAAATTCAATCATTCGACATCATAAAGGCAGAACCTCTGGTTGATGTTAATTCCATCACCGAACCAGTACAATTGGCAACAGAAGATTATCAAAGACTACAATCTACTGGTAACGTTTTCTGTATAATGCTAACGTGGAGAGGTCAGCCTTATAGGGTGCAACTTTTCTTCCCAGGTGGGTCTAGACCTTCCAGAGAAGAAGTCAAGGGTGAAGTAGATAAACTTTATCCTGGTGCAGTAATCTCACATTACTATCCAGCGCCTACTGACCCCACTCAACCAATTGTAGTTATTCAGAGGTAATTTAAATGGACGACAACATCGAACTCTCAAACTTAAGTAAAGCGCTCGAGTTTGAGAAACAATCTAGGGAAATTGATAAAATGACTCTAACTGAAGCGAGAGAGTTCGCAAAGTCCTACCTCAAACTTTACTTCAAACAACAAGAAGTAGTATCGTCAATCGCAAATATGTAAATGAAAAAGTTTAGTCAATTTCTATCAGAAGCAGTAAATATTGCTGGAGATTTCAACGGAAATCTTTATATCAATTCCCAAGAGTCCGAACCTGAAGAGGTTGGGGAATCTTATGTTGCAGACGTAATGTGGGAAGGGAAATTGTATAGGATGGAATTGATGACTAAATCAGGAGTTCCAACTAAACAAGATCTTGGTGAACAACTTCAGGGTGAGTATCCTGGTGCGGTTGTTCATCAAATCTATCCTGCACAAACTAAGAACCCTAATATCAAGAATGTGCAGAGATATCAACCAGAAAGATTAAGTTGGAGTGACTGATGGCAATTTGGAATAAGAATGAACAAGATTTTCTAAACCAAGAGAGAAGTCTCTTTGAGGTTTATAACATTGCAGATCACTGGGGAAACCAGACAGACTGGAGACCTCAGTTTTCTGACAATAACAGACTAAAGGTTGCTCCCTTCCAAACAGTTTTCTTCAATACTTTCCAGTATGGTAAGGAGACTGATGTTTGGGATGAGAGTGTAGTTGGTGTTGGAACTGCTACTCATAATCCTGCTTCCAGCAATATAGTTATGGAAGTTGGTTCTACTGCTGGTAGTAAGGTTGTCAGGCAGACTAAACAGGTAATGAGATACATTCCTGGTAGACCAGCAACTCTCGCATTTGCAGTTCGTCTAGATACACCACAAGTCGGTATTCGCAGAAGATTTGGATTGTTTAATGAGACTGATGGTGCTTACTTTGAGGATGATGGGGGAACATATTCTTATGTAATTCGCAGCAGTGCATCTGGTATCACTACAGAAACAAGAGTAACCAGAGAAAACTGGAATGGTGAAAAGTTTGATGGTAATGGATACACTGGTGTAACTGCTGATGCTACAAAACAGCAGATGATTTCCATTAACTATGAATGGTATGGTGCAGGTGGTGTAAAATTTAATTGGTTAATGAAAAATGAGACTATTGTTAGCCATGAATTTGAGAACTCAAATGTCAATGATTTAGTTTGGTGTAGAAGTCCATTCCTTCCAATTCGTTTGGAGATTGAGAATGTAACTGGTGTTGCTGGAACTCATTATCTTTATCAGGGATCTAACTCTCTGATCCAAGAAGGTGAACCAGAAAAACTTGGTACTTTGTTGAGTGTCTCAAATCCCATTACAGGGACACGTATGCAATCCGCAAACACCTTCTATCCAATTGTGAGTTTGCGTCTTAAAGCAGATGAACTTCAGGCAGTTATGTTACTGAGGTCTCTACAAGCAGTAACAAACGATAACACGAATGTCTATTGGAGACTTTTTCAGAATGCAACTTTGACTGGTGCGAATTGGGAAGATCATCCAGATCCAAACTCCTTTGTGCAATATGATACTACAGCAACTGCACTCACTGGAGGACAAGCACTTCTCTCAGGATTTACGATTGCTGGTGGTGCCTCTTTGGTTGATGTTGATGATAAAGGAGCATTACAACTTGGAAGATCTGGTATTGGTACAATCAGTGATACTTACACTCTTGCTACTGCTTCTCCTAACACCAACAAAGATGCACTTGCAGTACTTAACTGGATTGAACAAAGGTAATTTTTATGTCTGATAATGTATATCTTGGTAATCCCAATCTGAAAAAAGCCAACGTCGCAGTTGAGTTTACTCAGGAACAGGTTATTGAATTTATTAAGTGCAAAGAGGATCCAGTTTATTTTGCAAAAAACTACATCAAGATTGTTTCTCTTGATGAAGGTGAGATCCCCTTTAACATGTATAAGTTCCAAGAAAAATTAATTGAGAACTTCCATAATAATAGATTTAATATCTGTAGAATGCCTCGACAGACGGGTAAGTCAACTACATGTGTGTCTTACCTTTTGCATTATGCAGTGTTTAATGATAATGTAAATATTGCAATTCTTGCCAACAAAGCTTCCACCGCACAAGACCTTCTCGGAAGGTTACAATTTGCGTATGAGAAGTTACCTAAATGGATGCAACAGGGTATTGTATCTTGGAACAAACGATCGCTTGAACTGGAGAATGGATCAAAGATTATCGCCGCGTCTACTTCTGCATCTGCTGTCCGTGGTGGCTCCTATAATGTCATCTTTCTGGACGAGTTCGCATTCATCCCGAATCACATTGCTGATGACTTCTTTGCCTCTGTTTATCCTACTATCTCGTCAGGTAAATCTACAAAAGTCCTGATCGTTTCTACCCCTAAGGGTATGAATCACTTCTACCGCATGTGGCATGATGCGGAAAAGGGAAAGAATGAATATATTCCAACTGATGTTCACTGGTCTGAAGTCCCAGGTAGGGATGCGAAGTGGAAAGCACAGACCATTGCAAACACATCTGAACAACAATTCAAGGTTGAGTTTGAGTGTGAATTCCTTGGATCTGTTGATACTCTGATCTCAGCACCTAAGTTGAGGTCGATGACTTATGACGATCCAATCAAGAGAAACGCAGGGTTGGACGTTTATAAGGAACCAATTAAAGATCACAACTACATCATGACTGTTGACGTTGCTCGTGGTGTAGAAAAAGATTACTCAGCATTTACCATTTTCGATACGACAGAATTTCCATATCAACTTGTAGCAAAATATAGGAACAATCAAATCAAACCGATGTTGTTCCCAAACATCATTAAGGATGTTGCAATATCATATAATAGAGCATTCGTTCTAGTGGAAGTTAATGACCTGGGAGAACAAGTGGGTCAGATTCTTCATATGGATCTCGAATACGATAATATCCTGATGTGTTCTATGAGAGGGCGTGCAGGTCAGATTGTTGGTCAAGGATTCTCTGGTAAAAAATCCCAGATGGGAGTCAAGATGTCTAAGACTGTCAAAAAGACAGGATGCATGAATCTAAAGACTCTACTTGAAGACGATAAACTAATTATCAACGACTACGATATTATTAGTGAACTAACTACTTTCATTCAAAAGTCAAACTCATTTGAAGCGGAAGATGGATGTAACGACGACCTTGCAATGTGTCTAGTTATTTTTGCATGGTTGGTCATGCAAGATTATTTCAAAGAGATGTCTGATCAGGATGTTCGTAAGAGAATCTACGAAGATCAGAGAGATCAAATTGAAGCAGATATGGCACCATTTGGATTTATCTCTGATGGTTTAGAAGGTGGAGAAAGTTTTATAGATGAGAATGGTGATAGATGGCATATGGATGAATATGGTGATCAATCATATATGTGGGAGTTCAACTGATGGATATTGAAGACCAGTTTGAACTTGGTCATCTATTTTTAGCGCAGAGAACTTGTAGAAGTTGCGGTCAAACCAAAGACTTATTAGATGGATTTTACCTGACGAGAAAGAGTAGAGGCAGTCTGCCATCTGCATATTCATATGAATGTAAAGTCTGTACTATTGATAGGATTACTAAGAGAAGACGTGTTGCAAGAGACCATACACGTTGGGAATACCCTGACTGGTAAAGGGTTCATGTGTTGTTTCCCCTCTGAAAAAGGTCAAAATTCTAAATATTAGCAGTCATATGAATCTTCTTCAGAGGGAAAGACATGTCGCTTAATCTAGTATCACCAGGCGTAAAGGTTAGGGAAGTTGACCTAACCGTCGGAAGAATTGATCCTGTATTTGACCAAGTTGGTGGTTTCGTCGGACCCTTTGCTAAAGGTCCAGTTGGAGTACCAGTTCTGATCGAAACGGAGCAAGATCTTCTAGCAACATTTGGTAAGCCCAGCGAGACCGATGGTCAAAACGAATATTGGTTGACCGCTTCCGCTTACCTTTCTTATGGTGGAGTACTAAACGTAGTTAGAGCAGACTCTACTAGTTTAGTAAACTCCCACGTATCAGTAACTGACTCTGCAGTAGCAGGTCTTAAGATTACTGGAACCGAAGACTACGAAAACAATCATATTAATGATACTACTTGGAAGTTCGCAGCAAGAAACCCAGGTAGTTGGGCAGATGAACTAAAAATCGCAGTTATCGATAACGCAGCTGACCAAAGACTGGGACTTGGTACCTTCGGTCTTCAAGTCGGTTATGCAGTAACAGTTGGTGTTTCCACTTCCTATGCAGGAACAGATGGAACAGTTAAGACATTCAACGGATATCTAAAGAGTATCATCACTCAGATTAACGTTGGTAGTGTTGACGTTAAGATTCTCAGTAAGTACGACATCGACAACGATGAGTGGTCAGAAGCTGAGTACACCCAGAGTGGTTTAGGTAGAATTCTTGGTGGAGGAAATCAGTACATCCAAGCATTTAACAACGTTGGTGTTGCAGATTCCTTGGAGAAACTAAGATCTACAGATGGTGGAACAGTTTCTTCTGGTTCTACTTCTATCCAGTTCCCAAGTGGTTTCGATCTTTCCATCCTAGATGAGAACGATTTCATCACTTCTCTAAACGGAACATTCACTGGAAGAATTCATTCTGTCGATGAATCTAATAGCATTGTTTTCTCCGATACTGCATCTCCAGTATCTCTTGCATCTACGACTATCGTATTTAAGTATGCAAGAAGTGCAAATGATGGTACCGATAGTAAAGGTGAAGGTCTTCTAACTGATACTAACTTCACTGCAATTGACTGGTATGAGCAACAGAAGATTACCCTAGCAAGTGGTGATATCTTCTGGAAGAACATTTCTCCAAAACCAGGTACTTCTAACTACGCTGCAGAAAGAAAGACCAAGAATGATGAGGTCAACATCGTTGTCATTGATGACAAAGGTGCAGTAAGTGGTGTTGCAGGTAACATCCTTGAGAAGTTTAACTCACTTTCCAAGGCAAATGACGGCAGAGTTACTCCTGCACAGAATGTACACTATAAGACATTCCTGGCACAAAGATCTGCATATGTCTTTGCTGGAAACCAAGATACTCTACTCTCTCCTGGATTTACTTCTCTAGGTGGGTATGCACTTCAAAGTGGTGCTTCTATTGCATGGAACCAAGATGCAACCTCGGTAACATTTGGTGTTCTAGGTAATAAGACATATACCCTTGCACATGGTGGAGACTATGGTGTCACCAAGTATGATGTAACTCTGGGTGATATCCTCACTGGTTACGAGAAGTTCAGAAATCCTTCTGATGTTTCTGTCAACTATCTGATCAATGGA
>Ga0208162_1000036_pt1 | contig 60892 bp, 51 predicted proteins | sample CB_VirMetaG_4_FD_184539 | JGI IMG/M metagenome (GOLD analysis project Ga0208162, IMG submission 184539) | Freshwater to marine saline gradient viral communities from Chesapeake Bay - CB_1508_1M Viral MetaG (SPAdes) (version 4) | ecosystem: Environmental > Aquatic > Marine > Coastal | place: USA... | reverse complement strand
CTCAGCTGGATAGAGCAGGTAATTTGTAATTATCAGGTCACCCGTTCAAGTCGGGTAAGTGGCTTGACAAGGTTATGATCTTGTCTTATACTTCCTTTGTCCGTGTGAAGGAAGTGTAATGGGGGACCTCTAATGCCCCCATACCTTGCGGAAGTAACTCAACGGTAGAGTCACAGCCTTCCAAGCTGTTGGTTGCGAGTTCGAATCTCGTCTTCCGCTTCAGAAAACTATATAGTTTTCTGTATAAATACTTTACCTTTTGTAACAATATGCAAAAGGTAAACAACAGAACCAAGTCGAGGTTCTTTTCATCTGTGGGTAACCATTCCACAAGTAAAAAAACGAGGTATCTAAAATGATTAAATCTGTATTCGCAGCTACTGCTGCTCTCTCCATGTCCGCTGGTGCTGCTTTTGCAGGTCCCTATGTTAATGTCGAAACCAATGCTGGTTGGTCTGGCAGTGACTACTCTGGTGCTGCAACTGATCTGCACGTCGGTTATGAAGGTTCTTCTGGTCGTGTAGGTTACTACGTCCAAGGTGGTCCTCAGATCCAAACTCCCGATGGTGGTGACACCGAAACCGTCTTCTCTGGTAAGGCTGGTGCTTCTGTTGCTGCTACCGAAAACCTTGGTATCTATGGTGAACTTTCCTTCGCAACTGGTGCAGGTGATGCCGACACTGGTTATGGTGCTAAGGCAGGTCTGAAGTACAACTTCTGATAGATAATCGGAAATAATCCGATTTTGTTAACAAAATTGGATATCCAATTTTGTTAGGGTCCTTAAACAAAGGGACCCTTTTTTGTGTCTTAATAAACTTTAAGAATAAGTAAAAATACTCTATATAACAAGGTTTGTTATTAAACTAACTTAACCTTATTTTAAAGACAAGATCTGAAGAAAATGTTATGATAATCTGGTCTTTAACGGACAAACTTGCAAACATTACAAAGGAATTAAAAAAATGAAAGCAATCGCACTTGCCGCACTGGCTCTGTCAGCACTGGCGACACCTGCCCTTGCAGGACCCTATGTGGAGTCCAAGCACGAATTCAAAGGAACAGATGACGATTATAAGAAAGCAGTTCATCAGGGACGTATTGGATACGAGGGTAAAGTAGGAGCACTGACTCCTTACATTGAAGGTGGTCTTGGCGTCTCTTATCCTGATGGTGGAGAATCTGAAACCTTCACTGCTATTGAGGTTGGTAGTAAGATTAAGTTCACCAATAAGTTCAGTGGCTATGGAAAGTTTGAAAACATCATGTATGATGATAAAGATGACTGGAAAGTCGAAGTCGGCACCAAGTATAAGTTCTGATAGGTAATATATGAAACTCAAAGTAATTGCAGCAGTTGCAGCAGCCGCACCCTTAATGGTTGCATGTGGTACTGCACAAAAAACAGAAACCTTCACTCTGAATGGTGCTGGTGCATCATTCCCTGCTTCCATCTATACCGCATGGTTTGCAGAATTTGCTAAGGATACTGGCAACCAAGTCAACTATCAAGCAGTTGGTAGTGGTGCTGGTGTTCGTCAGTTCATTGCAAAGACCGTTGATTTTGGAGCATCTGATGGTGCTGTAAAGGATGAGAAGCAACCTGCTGAAGGTATGGTTCACATCCCCATGACTGGTGGTGCTATCGTTCCTGCCTATAATAATCCTGGTTGTGATGCCAAGATTACTCAGACACAACTTGCTGATGTATTCCTAGGCAAGATCACTAATTGGTCTACTTTCGGTTGTGCCGATGGTGCCATCAAGGTCGTTCATCGTTCTGATGGTTCTGGTACTACCAAAGGTTTCACTAACTCCCTGTCTGCCTTTTCCGAAGAGTGGGCAACTAAAGTTGGTACAGGTAAAGCAGTGAAGTGGCCTGTTGGTGTTGGTGCTAAAGGAAACTCTGGTGTTGCAGCACAACTGAAGCAAACTCTTGGTTCTATTGGATATGTCAATTACGACTATGTGAAGAATGGTGGACTTCAACAACCTGCTCTTCAGAACAAAGCAGGAAACTTCGTTAAGGCATCTGCCGAAACAGCTTCTGCTGGACTTGGTGAGATTGTTCTTGATTCTCAGTTGCGTGGTGCTGATGCTAACCCCGCAGGTGCAAATGCTTATCCTATCGTCTCCTTGACTTGGATTCTTGCATATCCTGAGTATGAGAAGAATGAACAAGTGAAAGAAACTCTTCGTTATATGTTGACGCCTACCCAACAGCAAAAAGCTGATGGTCTTGGTTATGTTCCTCTTCCTGAGGGTCTTCGTCAGAAAGCACTTGCTGCTGTTGACACTCTAAAATAAATGTGATATAATATTGGGGTCTTCGGACCCCTTTTTTATGAAAAAGAAAGTACAGAAGATGTTGGACTGGTTCTATCAGGATAGTGATAGAGGAGAACAAAACATTTCCGAGTGTAAAACTATTTACGATCTTGTAGAACGTCTTCAGTATCGTCTAGAAGATATGGAAAATGAGCATATGCAGTTAACTTGCGAACTTGCCAAGTTATCTGCTAGAATAGATATATTAGAAGATAATCTACCTAATGAAAATTAATCTCTGGTTCTCGGTCGAAATGAAGCAGTGGAGGTGGACACTCTCCGATTCAAAAGACACCTTCATTCAAGAATCCGGACAGAAACAAGATTTACGATCCGCAATGGAAGATGTTGCCAATACTGTAGAGTATGTGCTACAATGTAAGCTACCACACTGAGGGCGATTAGCTCAGCGGTAGTAGCGTCTCTTTTACACGGAGAATGTCGGGGGTTCGAATCCCTCATCGCCCATATAAATAAACGTGGAAAGACTTCTGTGAAGGAAGGAACACATTATATAAAACGATGGACAATATAAAAGTAAGGTGCCGTTCCTGTGGTGTAGAATTGGAAGGGCGCTCTAATAAAACCGTTTCTTGCGGGTGCTCGAATATGACTACAATTCGTGGTGATAAAATAACAGCGGTTGACTTATCACAAGTTGTTATGGTAAATTCTTATGGGAGTGAAGAAACTCCTAAATTATCTGCACAAGATATTGCCTGGCAAGAAGCAAGGAGAAATCGAAAAGTTAGAAAATTAGATTTTGATGTTCGATAATGTTATCTCTTTGGATTCACTTAGTGGCATTTTGGCAGGTTGTTGTGATGAACTGCATTCAACCTGTCAACTGGAAATACTGCTATCGTGTTGATCAATGGTTAGTTCCTGAAGTTGTCCAAGGTTATAAACTTTGGTCGGGTCAAGAACAAATATACGAAAACGAAAAAAAATACTTGGAGAGTCAATCCGATAGGTGACGGAACCGCTCTTGAAAAGCGTCGAGGTGTTAAAACCCTTGGGGGTTCGATTCCCCCACTCTCCGTTTTGAAATCAACACAATGTTGACATTATTTAAGTTGTTAATAGTATAGCTAGTATGTAACCTAGGGAACTTTCTCATGGACGAACATACCTACAACAATTGGGTGAAGGTAAAGGAAACGTTTGAGGCATCTGGTAATACTAACAACATGTTTTATAAACGAGCATGTGCAATTATAAAAGACAAAAGAGATCCGCTAGAAAGGTACTTAGAAGGAAAAGATGGATAAAGATGAGAAGAGAGAGTTTTACAAAAATTTGAAGGAAAGAATTAAGCAGTTAAGAATGGAACATTTATTTGAGGAACCATGTCCACTATACGAACCAGATGAGGATGGACAAGATTATACATGATGCAGCGCACTTCTCTGCCTGGGTGCTAAACAACCAGATTGTATTGGGAATTCTATGTTATGTGTTGATTTTTGTGCCTATTCTGGGCATGTGGGCAGTTCACAAATATGGATGGGAACACTGGGAACCATTTGACAAGGGGCACAAGTAGTGCTATACTTATTTCATAACGGACTGGAATACATCCGTGCTCACGTCTCCGAGAGAAAAAAGAATCGGAAAACCAACCCGCGTGGGAGAGGGATGGGAACTCCCTTGGGCCCGTCAGTGTTATTCTGCAGGATATCACTGACGCATTATTAAAGGTTCAAAACTACGGGGATTAGTAAAATGGTATCACGCTGCTTTTGGGAAGCAGAAACGCAAGTTCGATTCTTGCATCCCCGATTGCCAGAACTTCTGGCAACATTTTAGTAAACACAATACAATGGCACTTACTTCCAAGTTTAAAAAAGACCTTTCTACTCTCCGAGAGGCGGCAGAAGGAACGATTTTCCTTGATGTAAAGAATCCGAAACTTTTCAAAAAGGTTAAACGCTTTTACGAAAACAGTGGAGTGGTGTTCTCTGGAGAACCCCTCGACGATTATGAAATTCTCATGGAATACATTTACAAAGATCTTGAATCTGTCGAAGTTTTCTAAGACACGGATGGTCTTAAACAGCACTGGTCGGTGATGAACCCCTTGTCATGGAGAGACATTAAAAATACTGGTGGAGTCAATATGACCCTATTAGGTTTCTCACTTCCTCAAAAAGTGAGTGGTGTGGATGGAGTTATACTCCCGCCAGGTTTCTTGTTTCCTGTAAAAGAACAAGTGGCGAGCCTGAGTTACATGAAGATGGGCTTGCGCCCATCTTTTTTATTGACCTATTAAAATGATTGAAATCTTTCGCAGTCCTTTTATTTTCTCCACAATAATTCCAAATCATAAGGAAATAAAAGATAGATTTTTACCACTTATTGAAGTAACTTTACAAGCAAATAAGAGTTTATATTACCGGGATAAAAAAAATTCTGGATGGAATTCTAATGTCTACACCTCATTTGGACATACGTTAGAATTTCTAAGTGATCCAGAGTTGATGACTAGTATTGCTTGGAATCCTATAGATCAACTGGTGAAAGAAGCACATGAAAAAGAAATGTTCAATGAATATCCAGTATCCAGTCGTTGTAATATGATCTGGTTTAATTATTATGAACCAGGAGGATTTCAAGAAGTTCATGATCATTTATCTACTGGGAGTAGTTTCTTTTCTGGAATCTATCTTATTAAAAATGACGAACCAAATACCACATCATTTTCTAACTTTGGACGAAATCCTTATTTGACACAAACTATAACAACTGAAAATCATCCTGAAGGAACTGTGATGATATTTCCATCAGGTTTACTTCATTATGTTAATCCAGTATCAAAACCTAGATATACAATTTCATTTAACATTAAATGTGAATGTCAGGAGTGATTGCTAAAGTTGTATAGATACTAAAGCTATATCTTAAAGTTATGGAAAGAGTAGAAAGACCTTGGGGTTGGTATGAAGAAGAGTTTTCAGAAACTCAGAACTATAAAGTAAAAAGATTATATGTTAATCCAGAGAGCAGATTTTCTCTTCAGTACCATGACACTCGCAATGAGTATTGGACTGTAGTTCAGGGAGGGGGTCATGTTATCGTTGGCGATAATGAGAAAGAAATTGAAGTAGGAGATTTTATCTTTGTTCCCAGAACAACACCTCACCGCTTGACTGGAGGCGAAATGGGTATTACAATCGTAGAGGTACAGATTGGCGATCCATGCGATGAAGAAGACATCGTGCGATTTGAAGATGATTACGGGAGAACTGATGAATGAAAGTTGCTTTAATTAGTGGAATAACTGGGCAGGACGGTTCATACCTTGCCGAGTTACTTTTGAGAGAAGGTTATGAAGTTCATGGAATTGTCCGTAGATGTTCTTTGATCAATACTCATAGAATTGATCACATCTACACCAGAATTAAACTTCATTATGGAGATCTGACTGACTCATCTAATCTGACTCGAATCATTCAGCAAGTCAAACCAGATGAGATCTACAATCTTGGTGCTCAGAGTCACGTAAAAGTTTCTTTTGAGATGCCAGAATATACTGCCAATACAGATGCTCTAGGTACACTTAGGATTCTTGAGTCAGTACGTCTTCTTGGAATGGAAGGCAAGACAAGAATTTATCAAGCATCAACGTCTGAGATGTTTGGTGAAGTTCAAGAAATCCCACAGACAGAAACTACACCATTTTATCCAAGGTCTCCTTATGGGTGCGCCAAAGTTTATGGATACTGGATTATTAAAAACTACCGTGAGTCATATGGATTACATGCAAGTTCTGGAATACTATTCAACCATGAGTCCCCAAGACGAGGTGAGACCTTCGTCACACGAAAAATTACGCGAGCTCTGTTACGAATTCGTGATGGAAAACAAGACGTATTACATCTGGGCAATCTGAACTCTTTACGTGATTGGGGACATGCTAAAGATTATGTTCGGGCAATGTGGTTGATGCTTCAGCAAGATGAGGCAGATGATTATGTTATCGCTACTGGTAAGCAGTATTCCATTCGTGATTTTGTAGAGAGAGCAGCGCCTTACTTTGGTATGAGTATTATCTGGGAAGGTGAAGGTCTCAATGAAATTGGTATAGATACCAGAACAGGAAAAACTGTTATTGAAGTTAGTGAAAATTACTTCCGTCCCGCAGAAGTTGAAACTCTTCTAGGAGATTCTACGAAAGCAAGAGAGAAACTGGGATGGCAACCTCTCATCGATTTTGAACATTTAGTACAGGACATGTGTATCAATGAACGCTGATAGTAAAGTTTACGTTGCAGGCAATACTGGAATGGTGGGGTCTGCCATCGTTCGTATGCTTCATATGAAGGGGTATACGAATATCATTTCTTCTCCATCGTCTCATTGGGATCTTCGTAGGCAGGAAGATGTTGAGAGATTCTTCAGAATCAATCAACCAGAATATGTTTATCTTGCTGCTGCAAAGGTTGGTGGAATCATCGCGAACAGGGATTATCCTGCTCACTTCATTTATGACAACTTGATGATTCAATCCAACATCATTCATGCTGCTCGTAAGTTTGCCGTCAAAAAACTATTGTTTCTTGGATCTTCTTGCATCTATCCAAAGATGTGTGAGCAACCTATTAAGGAAGATTATCTGATGACAGGTCCTCTTGAACCTACCAATGATGCTTATGCCATTGCAAAGATTGCAGGCATTAAACTGTGTCAGGCATATCGTAAGCAGTATGGATTCAATGCTATTTCATTGATGCCTACAAATCTGTATGGACCAAATGATAACTTTGATGCGGATAGTTCTCATGTTCTTCCATCTATGATTGGTAAGTTTCATGCATCTCTTGGTAAGAGTGAGCATTGGGAAGTCAAACTTTGGGGAGATGGTTCTCCAAGAAGAGAGTTTCTTCATGTAGATGATCTAGCAGAAGCATGTTTCGTTGCTATGCGAGATTATAATGAACCAGAACCTATTAATGTTGGTACTGGTACAGATGTAACCATTCAAGAACTTGCTGAGACAGTTGCTAAGGTTGTTGGATATGAAAACGGTATCAATTGGGATACTAGCAAACCAAATGGCACTCCCAGAAAGTTGCTAAATATTGACAAGATGAAGTCGCTGGGTTGGTCTCCAAAGATTGAACTTTATCAAGGCATTGAACAAACTTACGAATGGTATAAAGACAATGTTATCGTTTAATAATATCGGAAATCTTGGTAGGCTTGCTAACCAGATGTTTCAATACGCTGCACTTAAAGGAATTGCAGCACGTAAAGGTTATGAGTTTTGCGTACCACCAAAAGAAATCTTTGGTGTCTTCGATAAAGCTGTAAAGAATGATGGGACAAATATTTTTGATGTCTTTCCTGAACTCGAAGAAACCAATACTGTCGAAGTAACTGGTAATAGAGTTCTCAGAGAATCTGGATTTGCATTTGATGAAGATCTATTCAATAACTGTGAAGATGGTGTAGATCTCCTTGGTTACTATCAATCAGAAAAATACTTCAAGCATATTGCAGATGAAATTAGAAAAGATTTTTCCTTTGGTGAAGAAGTAATCAAAGATTGTAAAGCATTCTTTAATGAGTATTTTGTAGATAAGAAAGTAATTTCTCTGCATGTCCGTAGAGGTGATTACGTTTCTAATCCAAATCATCCAGTGCAAGAAACTTCTTACTATGAAGAAGCTCTAAAGCAATTTGATGAAGGTGATCAGGTTATAATTTTCTCTGATGATCCTGCATGGTGCGAAGAACAAGAGATGTTTGATGGAGAAAGATTCTTTGTATCTAAAGGTGGAGATCCACTTGCCGATCTTTGTATCATGACTCTATGTAACTATCATATTATTGCCAATAGTTCTTACAGTTGGTGGGGTGCCTGGTTGGCAGATAGTGAAAAAACTATTGCTCCAAAGAATTGGTTCGCTGGTGACTGTGCTGGTCACGATACTAAGGATCTTTATTGTGAAAACTGGATTGTTATCTGATGCTTATTCAACGAAGTGCTGGGGACTTTTTCAAACACAGAGTCCAAATTCAAAATGTATCTGTTCGTAGGTTAGAATATTTTAAAAAACTAATAGATGGCAAATCAGTTTTGCACTATGGTTGTGCAGATTGGCCTATCTTTACTGAATCAAGAAACCTTCATTTAAATCTGTGTAAGTTTTCTGATCAAGTAGATGGACTTGATACTGATTCAACAACTATTGAAAAGATGAGAGAAAGTGGTCTTTTCCGTGAAGGATCTCTTTATGACACACCTCCAGATAAGACATATGATTTTCTTCTTATCCCTGAAACAATCGAACATGTCAATAACGTAGAAGGTTTTATTACCTCCCTTAAACATAATTGCCATGAGGGTACACAAATCATGATTACTGCACCCAACGCATTTGTGCAGAGTCAGTTAGATGAAATGAAAATTCAGGGTGATACTTATCTTGAAACAGTTCATCCAGATCACAATTATTGGTTCTCAATCTATACTCTTCCCAATGTTGTAGAAAAAGTTTGTAATACTTTAAATTGGGATATCACGTTTGATGAGATTGGGTTTTTAGAAAAGTGCAGTATGGTTTATTGTTTATTCAGGTTTGCTAATGACTAATTTAATGATTACCCAGGGTTGCACCGGAACGTATTCTATTATTGACGTTCTGGGCGACCATTTTAATTTTGGTAGAGGACATGGAAATATTAATCACCATTGTCGAAATCCAAACTTAGATCCTGATAGAGATATTTCTTTTGATGGATCCAGATTGGCATACATCTTCTGCAATCCCTATGACTACGCTATTTCTTCTTTTAATCGTGGAGCAAAGTTTAACGAAGTACATAATCGCCCTGATCAATGTAATGGCGACCACGAATATTTCAGGGATAGGGAAGGTCAAACTCTGAAAGAATACTTAGAAGATCCTCATGATGCTTATCGATATAGAGAACATGCGGAGGGATATCTGAATAATCCTGACAGAGCATATGATCTTTTATTTCTTAAATATGAAGCTCTTGATGTTTATGGAATCAAACCACTTCTTGAGTTCTGGGATGTGAGTATGGATCCTGCAATCTATAAATTCAAAAAGAGGAAGAGTGATTGGACACAGCAACCTCAAGAAATTAAAGATTTGCTTTCTAAGAAGTATGGTGCTACTATGGAGTGGTATCAGTCACTTCCATTAGTACAACAATTATCAAGAGTGAAATGAAAATTTGTATTTTGAATATTGCAACCAATAAGTACATCAACTTTGTTGAACAACTTTTGGAATCTGTAGAAGAGAACTTTCTTAATGGTCATGATATCTCTGCTCTGGTGTTTACCAACCATGAGATTGAAGAAGTATCTGATAATGTGAAGATCTCTCAGATTGAACATGAACCTTGGCCTATCCCGACCCTAAAGAGGTATCATTACTTCATGAGTGAAGCAGAGTATATCTCTCAATTTGATTACTGTTTCTACATGGATGTAGATATGAGGATCGAAGATAAAGTCGGTGATGAAATCCTCGGTGATCTTGTAGCAACTCAACATCCAGGATTCTGGTGGAAAGATAAGAATCAATTCTCTTATGAACGTAGACAAATCTCTACAGCATATGTTCCCATGGGTGAAGGAAACATGTACTACGCTGGAGGATTCAATGGTGGTAAACCAGAACATTTCCTGAAGATGTCTGAGCAGATCGTCAAGAATGTTGATGAAGATGCTAAGAAAGGATTGGTTGCAGTGTGGCATGATGAATCTCACATGAACCGTTACTTGATTGATAATCCACCATCAATTGAACTTAATCCTTCTTACTGTTATCCAGAAGCTGTTCGATTCAATCCAGGTGGATGGAACGTTCCATTCGATGCCAAGATTGTGGCACTTGAAAAAAATCACGCTAAGGTCAGGAGTTGAGCATGACTAAAAAAGTTGTTATTTGGGGTCTTCCTCCAGGAACTCACACTCATTCATACATTCATCTTGGATTCGCAAAAGCATTTTCATACCTTGATTATGATGTTATCTGGTATGATGACGATAGAGAATATGTAGACGAAGATATTAGCGATGCTATTATCATTACTGCAAATATTTGCTGCAGAAATCTTCGTATTGATAGTTCATCGAAATACTTTGTTCATAATCTAGCAGATGATTTCAGGACATTTGAAGGTGATAACATTCATAACCTTCTTGTCTACCATGAAAATTATGAATGGGAACGTGAAAGTATTCAAAAAGTAGATGACTATTCTTGGTATGATCCTGAGACGAGAACATCAGTCATCATGTGGGCGACAGATCTTCTTCCTGGAGAAATTGCTGAGAAAAGTGTAGTTACATTTGATGAGAGTAAAGATGTTGTTAATTATGTGGGATCTCTTTCTGCCGACTATAGCAGTTCTATCAGTTCTATTGTTTCTGGCAAAGGTAAAACTTTTGTGAATCATGGTGGATATAGTGGAGCTGGTGGATTCGTTGATGACACTGAAGCAAGGAAGTTGATGAAGGATTCCTATTTGAATCTTGACATCCGTCCACAAGGACATATTCAGAATGGATATATCCCCTGCAGAATTTTCAAAGCACTTAGTTACGGATGCTGGGTTGGAACTAACTCTGAGAAAATTCTTAAGTTCTTTGATGGTAGAGTGACTGCATGTGAAGATCTTGAAGAACTGTATTCTAGAACTGAAGAAGATTCAAAGAAAGCTACTAAAGAAATTCTTCTAGATAATAAAAAGTTTATCGAAGATAACCATACCTACATTAACAGAGTAGAATCTTTGCTTAAAGTATTATGAAAATTAAATTAACAGATATTCCAGTTTATTATATAAACTTAGATGGTGAAGATATTAAAAGAGAAAATACAGAATCCATGTTAAAAAATCTTGGATTTAAATATGTCCAAAGATTCAATGCAGTCCGACATGAAGCTGGTAGAATTGTTGGATGTGCGAGATCTCATTATGAGATTCTTAATATGGATATAGAACCTCCATTTATTATCATTGAAGATGATTGTGCTACCAATAGAAAATTTAAAAATGAAATAGAAATTCCAGACAATGCCGACTCACTTTATCTTGGAATTTCTCATTGGGGAAGATATATCGGACATTCCGGTCCTTTTGTTCATACAACAAAAGTTGATAATGAGATTGTGAGAGTTCATAATATGCTAGCAACACACGCAATTGCATATTTCTCAAAAGAATATGTTAGTATGTGTAAAAGAATTGCATACCATCATGGATATGAGATTGAAGATCATTTAGACATTGGATTTGCCGAAGTTCATAAATTCTACAATGTATATTCTTTTGATGATCCAATATTCAGACAGTATGAATGGAATGCTGTAACAACTGGAAGAATTAGTGAAAATTCTTACAATAAAAGAAAAGCAAAAAATTTATATGAATCTGTTTTAGATGATGGTGAGAGTTATTATAGAATTGAAAATACTGAGTTTAGATCTCCAATTAAACATCTAATTATGAAAAGGGATGTTAGTGGAATACCTGGAATGTTTTTACCAACTAAAATCCTATGAAAGTATTACATCTATCGCATCATTATGGTTGTCTGAAAGATCATCAATATGTTTGCAAAGAACTTGGATTAGAACTTACTAGCGTCTTTTCCCTTTGGGATACTGTAATCCCGAAGGGAAGTTTTCGTATGACCCAAGAGCTTGCTAACAGTATTTGGGAGAAGAACGAAAAGTATTTCCAAAGTTTTGATTTTATTACTACTTCCGACACGGCACCATTATCCAGAATTGTTCTTGAGAACTTTGATAAGTTTGATGGAACTTTAATTGTCTGGGTATCTAATAGATTTGATTACGATATGAATGGCGATATGCCATATTATGATCTATTCAGAAAGTATATTAATCATCCTAGAGTAAAAGTTGTTCCATATACTGAGTTTGAAAATGTTTGGATGACTAGGTTTGGAATCAAAACAAACTATCCAGTCATCAGACCTATTGGATTGACCATCCCCGATCCTCTTTCAGAAGATGAATCTCATATTATGGGATTCGATGGTAACTATGAATTGAATCTTGAAGGAGGGGATGTTCTTGTATCGCGATATCATAATGATACAAAGTTCCAGAACTCCAGAAATATCTGTGAGAAGTTTGGACTTAAAACAGGAACTGCTACTTACCGAGGAGCAGAAGAGTTAAAGCAACTTGCATCTTTATATGATTGCTTTTTAATTTTTCCTGATGCATACTCTAAGTTTACTACTTTTGAATTGATGCAGATTGGGATGCCAGTCATTCTTCCTTCTGAAGAACTTCTTTTAGAACTATCAAGGAGACCAAACTACTTCTTCAGTACAGGTGTTGCTACAAGTACAGTCAAATATTGCGAATGGTATAACGAACATTACGAAAACTTTGCTGTTTACTTTGAAGACCTGGATGGAATTGGTGATGCAGTCAGTATGGTTCAGGAAAATAGAACCGTAATCTTACAAAACATGAGTGACTGTGCTCGTATACATAAAGAACACACTATGAATCAGTGGAAAGAAATCTATGGAACAGTATAAGGAATACATGGATGGTGCATTCGCACCATATTATACTGATGAACAATTCATTGAATCTTACGGAAGAATTCCTAAGTTTAGATATGATACCTTTAAGTATTGTTGGGATTGGATTCAAGAGAAAGAACTGAAGACAATCGTAGAACTTGGAACTTCTAGAAGTTTTGTTGATGGGAAGTATCCAGGATGTAATTCTGATGATGTTAAGTTCTGGGAACCAGACAACCCTGAAATTTGGGACTGGTCTGCTGGATGTTTCACTAGAGTTTTCGGAGAACTGATTCAAGGGACTGACATTGATCTAATCACTGTAGATCTAATGTCTACTCATATCGCAAGATCAAGAGCAATGACTCAAGATCTTGAGAATATTGAATACTTCTCTATGTCATCTGAAGATTTTCTGATGAGTGGTGATGGGCAAATTGATTTCTTGTATATGGATACTGGAGATGTAACTCCAATTGAACCAACAGCAAAACTTCATCTCAGGGAATCAGAGATCCTTGTAGAGAATGATCTAATCTCCGACAATGGACTCATCCTTATTGATGATGTTCGAAATATTCAATCTAAATCACAAGATCCTTCTGATTACGGTAAGGCAAAGTATTCTATTCCTTACTTGCAAGAGAATGGATTTGAGGTTATAATGGATGAATATCAAGTTCTTTTACAGAGGAGAGGTTGAATGAGAAGCTTAGTAACGGGAGGAGCAGGATTCATTGGATCTAATCTTGTAGATAGGCTCCTAGGTTTAGGACATCAAGTCGTAGTTATTGACAATGAATATTCGGATGCTCATGATCAATTTTACTGGAATGATAGAGCAGAAAATTATAATGTAGACATCTGCGACTATGAAGGAACTCGTCCTTTATACGAAGGTGTAGATTATGTTTTTCATCTTGCTGCTGAGGCAAGAATTCAACCTGCTGTCGAAAATCCAATTCGAGCAGTGACCATCAATGCTGTTGGGACATGCACTGTTCTTCAATGTGCAAGAGAATCAGGTGTTAAGAGAGTGATGTATTCATCCACATCTTCTGCATATGGTACGAATGAAACTCCTAATGTTGAAACTCAACCAGATGATTGTTTGAATCCTTATTCGGTATCCAAGGTTTCTGGTGAGAAACTTTGTAAGATGTATACAGATCTTTTTGGTCTTCAAACTGTTATCTTTAGATACTTCAATGTTTATGGTGAGCGTCAACCATTGAGAGGTCAGTATGCTCCTGTGATTGGAATCTTCCTACGTCAACGTGCTGCAGGAGAACCACTTACTATTGTTGGTGATGGAGAACAACGTCGCGACTTTACTTATGTTGGTGATGTTGTAAATGCAAATGTATTGGCAGCATTGAAAAAAGATGCCACTACAGATGTATTTGGTAAAGTTTATAATGTAGGTAATGGAGTTAACTATTCTGTTAATGAAGTTGCTGCAATGATTTCTGATAATACGGTTAACATTCCTCCTCGTCTAGGTGAAGCTAGAGTTAGTTTGGCAAATAATACTCGACTTTGCGAAACTTTTCACTGGGCACCTACAATCAGTTTACAAGAATGGATTGAAAAAAATGCTTAAGTCATTTAGAATTTGGATGTATGAACGTATATTAGATCTTGAAGAAGTCCTATATCCTTATGGTGATGAACAGGACTATTATATCAAAGTTAAAAATGATGAAACTGGTGAACAGCATATGATGATTGATTGGATTAAGAGTCATAATGAAAAGATAGATCGTCTTCAAGAAGAAATGTTTTACGTTAGAGACAAACTTCGTGAATTAGAAAATGGACAGAAATAAAGCAGCATTCAAACTTAAGGGTTTCGGACCCATATACTATCTTAATCTTGATGGGCAACCTGAAAGGAAAGAGTATATGGAGGATCAGTTTAAGTATTGGGAAATTGAAAACTACACTCGCATCTCTGCTTATGATGGTAGGGAAGATGATCTTAGTGAGATTGTCAAAGGAAGATATCCTGATATGATGTCTTCTGGAGAGATTGGATGTGTCACATCACATATCAAAGCAATGAAGCATTGGTTGGAAACATCTGATTCTCCATATGCTGTTATTATGGAAGATGATTGTAGTTTAGAGACAGTTTCTTACTGGAACTTTACTTGGAAAGATTTCCTGGGCAATGCTCCTTATGCTTGGGATGTTCTTCAGTTGGCGATCATTTGTACTGGAGATATTATTGTTCCGATTCATAATCGATTTGTGAATGATTTTTCTACCGCATGTTATGTAATCACAAGACATCATGCAACCAAGATAATTAACAATCATGTAAGAGGTAACAAGTATAAATTAGATAATGGAGTGAAACCTAGGGCAGTTGCTGATGACCTAATTTATAATTCAGGTTGTACATATGCATCTCCTTTGCTTCTTTATAGGACAGAATTGGGATCAACAATTCATCCCGATCATGTCGATATTTTCCATAAGAATTCTTACAACGCAATTCTAAACTTCTGGAAGAACAACGGATATAATATGACGATTGATAAAATTACGGACTACAATCCGTATCTTGGAAAAGTAACGGAATCATCAGGAGCTCAGCAATGACAGATCTATCAAATCAAATTAGAGAAGGAACTAAAAAAGCACATACCATGGCGGAGAATACAGGATTTATTTCCTGTTTTCTTAAGGGTGTTGTTGAGAAAAAATCATACATGAAGTTGATGTGTGATTTGTACCATGTGTACAGTGCTATGGAAGAAGAATTGGAAAGACATAAAACCAATTCGGTATTGTATAAGATTTACTTCCCAGAACTGTATAGAAAAAAATCTATTGAAAAAGATCTAGAGTATTATCTTGGATCTGATTGGGAAAGTAAAGTAACTCAAACTGAAGCATGTAAAGAATACGTAGCACGTATTCGTGAAGTATCTAATACAGATCCAAAGCTTCTTATTTCACATCATTATACACGTTATATTGGTGATCTTTCTGGTGGTCAGATGCTCAAGGCAATCGCTAAGAATTCTCTTGAAGTTGATGATGCCGGTCTTAACTTCTATACCTTCGAAGATATTGAAGATGAGAAGAACTTTAAGAAAATGTATCGTCTCAAGTTAGATACTCTACCCTTTGCACAAAAAGGAATTGATGCTATTATTGAAGAAGCAAATAATGCTTTCCGATATAATATGAAAGTATTCAAAGAGATTGAAGGAAATCTTGTTGTTGCTATTGGAAAAGCATTATTCAATTCCCTAACTCGTCGTAAGAAAAAAGGTAGCACAGAATGAATCCTGATGAATTCAAGAGATGGTTGCTTGGACGTTTTAATAATAGAATACAAGCATTTTCTTTTCCATCTCAATACTCACAAATATCTTTGAGGCATGTTCTTCTTCCTAATGGTATGATATATGGAGAGCAGCAATACACGGTAAGGAAAGAACCTCCTTACCGTCAGTTTGCACTCGACGTTAATCAAGTTGGTAATAAATTAGTTGTTAGCAGTTACAAAATCGAAGACGGACAAAAACATCTTAAATTCACCGACGTTGATAGCATCACTGATGATCAGTTAGTTAAGAATGATAACTGTGATTGTGTATTCATTAAGAAAGGAGATGAATACGTAGGACAAATCATGGGATGTGAGTGTTGGGTACATAGAAATGGGAAAAAATCTTTCCTGTATACGGCATCTATTCTAAGTAGAAATAAATATAAAGTTATTGATCGTGGTTATTGTCCAGAGACAAAGAAGCAACTCTGGGGTTCTGAATATGGTATGTTTGAGTTCAATAAAGAGTAACCTAAATAGTTAAACATAAGGTATATTTTAGACATAGAATAAGTGACTTTGTTATGCTTGCGTAATTACTAGCATAAAATGGCAAAGTATCTAAGTCAACTAAACAGGAAACTTCAGGTAGGAATATCTTCTTATACAGAAGATCAAACTTCTTTGAATGTTGTTGGTAAAGTTGGAATTCAAACTACAGAAGCACGAAAGGACTTTGATGTCCAAGGAGATGCTTTAATCACCGGAGAACTATCGGTAGACACGCAAGTTCGTGCTGCCGATGTTCTTGTGACTGGAGTTAGTACCTTTAGAGGTAAGATTGCAGTTGGTGCAACAATATTGAATCCTGAGAAGGATTTGGATGTTGCAGGTCCATCAATCTTTAGAGATGAAGTTTCGATTGCAAACTCAGTATCAGCAGGTGAATATAACGGACCATTGAGATTTGGTGATCCTGCTGGAGGATTTAAACCAGGTGCAATTGATATTGAGAGAGATGATTTTACAAAGAATTCCATTAATGATATTAACTTCATTCTAGGAAAATTAGTACCCAAACCACCAAGAACCCTCATCGATATACCGTTCAATCTTCTTGGATTGAGCAATGCATTTCTTTGTGGTGGATTTGCGCCCACCAATAATACTTTTGGAGTATTTTCTACAACTCCAGGAACATCATATCCAAGGAATACAACTAACTCAGTTACTTCAGATTGGTTAACTGAATATGGTCCTGGTGATGATGGGGTAGTTTCTGCTATGATTAACTACACGGTTCTTGGAAGCCGTGAGATGATTTCCAATGATCGTATTAATCCTGATAATAGCATCACTAATGATTTCTATAGTGATGATGGAACATACGATGCACTGCAGATTCTTAATGATAAGGATGCTTTCTTCTCATCTAGGAATCCTGGTATTGCTTCTAACTTCTATGAAGTTTATGATGCAAGGATGCTGAATGCTACTGCATATCCAAAAGGATTTAACATGGCATATATTAAGCAACAGGTAGATGCGGATATATTTGAAACTACCAAATATCTTTTTTACGAAGATCCAAGTTCAGTTAGTTCTCCATCTTTGATTTCTTCTGTAGTAACATTACCATCTTCACCAACTGTACTTTACTCTTCTAGCATTCCTCATTATACTCAATCAACTGACAATAACTTTACATACACCATTACATGTATTAATGCATCAGGTGACATGTATAGTAACTATACATTCTTAACATCTGGTGGACAAACTTCAGGATTTCAAAATCCTGGTAATAGAAACTATGGTGATTTTGGTGGTTCTAATCCACCTACAAGAAACTTTGGTGTTGGTGTTGGAGTTACAACAACTATTGAACAAAGACCTAGAGATCTTCATATCAGAGTAACTGCAAACGATCAAAAATTTTCAAGTTATACGGCCACTACCCCATATGGAAATGATGCAGTAAGACCAACTATTTCTCAGTCGGTCAATATAATGGGTACAACTGCTCGAACTAATGTTATGGATGAAGATAATATTTTGATTAGCAATCTAGGAACTGGATCCGGTAATGGTACAAGAGTAAATGCTGGATCTACCGGAGATAATCCTACACCTGTATACACAACTTGGAATCCATCTGCAGCACTTGCTGCTTATGAGGCAGTAGTAGTTGGTGGTGATCTGAAACATGATCAAACAAATTATTCTACTGGATATCTTCCAGTTGGACCAGATCTTTCTTCTGGTAGAGGTAGTGCTCAGTATTTCCAAATGCAGTTCATCAGATCTAATGTATCTGAATTTAGAATTAGTATTAATGGAAGTTATTCTGGATTCTGGGTGTGTATGCCTGATAATTCTGCTTGGACTTCATCACTTTCTGGAACTAATGGTTGGGCAAATATGTTTGATGCTTATCGTGGATCTGGTATTCCTACTAGTGCTCTTCCCGGATGTGCTTTTGCAGGAAACATGACTGGAGGATCTGGAACATTTACTTGTGTGTTTGGTACTGAATCGTCTTCGAATGATTCTAACAATAGAATTTTGGTGAGAATAAAACTGAATTCTGGTAATCAGATTAATACCCTATCATTCACAGCGACCTAATAACCAATGGCAATATCCATACAACAGAAGGTTGATTATCTTCTTAAGAAACTTGGTTATTCCTCATCTAAAACTGGTATAGCGGAAGATTCCAGCTTAAGTGGCACAAGAAAGGCACCTTTTGCGGAACCTATTCCGTCACCATTGATTGTGTCTAATACTGGTCTCTGGTTTGAGTCGGAAAGAATTCCAACTACACCTCCAACAACAGATCTGTTTATTGTTCCTGGAGAAGGGTATCCTACATATAAGATCATTGAAGTTTATGGAACGACAAATGCGTTCCAGATGACTGAAGATAATACGGTAGCAGGTAGAAGATCCTTTATTGCTAGAGAAGTATTGGGTGATAACACTTCTCCTAATATATCTAATTGGATTGATACTCAGTTTGGATCTGATTATATTGTAGAAGTTTATGCTGGTGATCCCAATGCAGGGGGAGTCAAATTATCTGCAGGTGGTAGTGGAAATAATGACGAATGGTTTTTTGATTACTCTTCAGGAGTATTAAATTTCCCTGGAACTAATGTACCATCTGGAGTATCTGGAGGAGCAGACGTTTATATAAAAGCGTGGAGATATGTCGGAACTGTTGGTTCCATAACCGATTTTGATGGTGGAGAATACTGATCAATAAATACAAGTATAAGACATAATTTAATTCAATGCCTGCTTCTGTAGTAAACCTAACGATTGAAAAAGGTACAGATTTTGAAGCATCATTTTATGTGACTGGTGACGATGGTGATATGTTGAACCTTTTGTATACAACTGCTTCTGCTAAAATCAAGAAGCATCCAACATCAAAAAAATCTACCGACTTTGTTTGTGGTGTTACTACATCCATGGGTGAGATTAAAGTTTCTATGGCTAGAACAACCACTGAAGAGTTGACTTCTGGTCGTAATTATTTTGATGTATTCATTCAGAATTCTGAATTTGATTTTGTTTCTAGAGTTGTTACTGGGACAATCATAGTAGAGGATACTAACTTATGAGTCCGATACGAGTATCAGTTTCAAGAAATAGTTTCGGAGTAAGACAAAAGAAGACAAGTAGAGTAAATGTCTCTTCCAGAATTGGAGTAGCGATGGCAAGACGACTTTCTGACCTCCAAGACGTAGATCTCCAAGGATTGAGAGATAAGTACGTTTTGATGTATGAGGAATCTCAGGAGAAATGGTTAGCGAAAAATCCAGATGAAGTTCTGTCTGCTGCTGCAGTTACAGAACAAACTCAGCCTGGACTTCCCCAGGACTTCATGGATTACCTCAAACAAAATCTGGACACTCAGGCAGCAGACGAATTGTTCCAGCAACTTAGTGAGCGTCTTGATAACCTCGAACTTGGTGATCTTGTTAATGTCAATGATGACGATAGGAGAGACAAGTATCTCATCATGTTTAATGAACTACTTAATGAGTATAGAGCAGTCAATCCAGACGAAGTTCTTATTGCTTCTGTTGAAGAACCTGAACAACCTGGTCTGCCAGATGAACTTCTTGATGAACTCGATGTTGAACTCGATAATAGAATCGACTTTGACGGTGGAGAATACTAATTTCAAATTCAATTACTGCTAAATAAATAAAAAAGGAAAAATTCTTAAAATGGCAAAGTATTTAAGCCCTACTATTAGGAATCAGACCATTGGTATAAGGGATTATACCGACTTTGAAACTGTATTGACAGTCATTGGTAATGCTAATATTACGGGTGACTTGTTCATTGACGGTGGAAGATTCCTTGTCGATTCTGAGACCTTCACCCTGAGAGATCCTCTGATTGAATTAGGTCTTGTCCTCGACCCAAATACCAATGAACTGGTTCCTCCTACACAGGATTTAGGAAATGACGTTGGTGTCGTCTTAAACTATTTTGATACTGCTACTAACTCTGCCGAGAAAGCAGTAATGTATTATGATAATGATGATGACAGAATGAAGTTCGTTCAAAGATCTTCATTGGTAGGAAATAGTGTTGTTGCAGAAGCATATGCAGCAATGGAAATTGGTGCTCTTTGGATCAATGATTGTGCGGGAGAATCCCAAGTCATTGACTGCAGAGATGGTGAGAGATTACTGGAAAATATTTCGATCGATTGTGGCGCATACGGTCTATAATTAAGAAATATCACAGTTTACAACAGTGACTTTACAATGTGAATTTGATTTTTTGGTTTTAATAAATAAAAATAACGAAAGAAACGAAAATTCTGCATTGGGTTAATGGCAAATCCTAAAATTAGATTTAAGAGGTCTTCAGTACCTAATAAAATTCCTACAGTAAGTGATTTGCCATTAGGCGAAATCGCTATTAACACTAACGATGGCGAGATTTATATCGCCAGAAATCGTTCCGGTATCGGAACTGACATCGTTAGAGTTGGTGCTGGTGCTACTGTAATTAACGTATTATATGTAACGCAAGATGGTAACGACAACAACACCGGTAAGAAACTCGGAGACGCAAAGCGAACCGTCAAGGCCGCTGTCGCTGAGTCTGTCCCAGGAACAGTTATTAAAATTAGTGCTGGAGTTTATCTAGAAGATAACCCAATCGTACTTCCCGACAATGTGTCAGTCGTTGGCGACTCACTTCGTGAAGTTACGCTTACTCCAAAGAATCAAGGCGACTTGTTCTGGTTAAACAATGGATGCTACATCGCAGAAATGTCATTCATTGGACCTGAGCAAAAGTCCAATGGTGCAATTGTTACATTTAACCCAGACGTTGTACCATATATTGATCAATCACCATACATTCAGAACTGCACCAACTTCATTCCAGGTACAGTCGGTCTGAATATTGACGGTGAGTATGCCATTGGACCTATTAAGTCCATGGTTCTTGACTCATATACCCAAATTAACCCAGGTGGACTCGGAGCAAAGATCTTCAACGAAGCATTTGCTCAGTTGGTCTCCATGTTTACCATCTGCTCCGACACTGCAATTCTGTGTCAGTCCGGTGGTGCTTGTGACCTTACGAACTCCAACTCTTCTTTCGGTAACTTCGGTCTGGTCGCTGATGGCGTCGGACCTCTCAAGTATGTTGGTGTCGTAACCACTGCTGCAGGTATTGATAATAACGTCTTCGAAATCAAAGTTGACGCTAATGCACCTGTAATGAACGTAGTCGATTCTGACTACGACCACAGAACAGGTATTACTACTATCGTCCTTGACAGAGAGCACAAGCTCCAGGTCGGTATGGGTGTTACCATCGCTGGTCTTGGATTCACTTGTGATTCTGACGGCGGTGCAACCGAACTTCAGTATCCAACTGGTAACTATGGATACATTTTTGAGATCAGAACTGTCACTAACGGCAGATATGTAGACGCTAGTGAGTCGATTGTTGCTAACAGAACTGAGATTCTGGACAAATCACTTGCTGCTATTGCATATAAGCATCCTGATTTCTTCTTCCCAGGTGAAGCACAAACCAATGCTTCCTCCAGATTCTACGATTCTTATCGTCTTATCAAGCAGAACAAGCAGGAAATCATCGACAGATCTCTTGCTCAGATTGCATTTGATCATCCTGATTTCTACTTCCCTAACGATCTTCAGACAAACGAGAGATCCAGATTCTTCGATTCTTATCGTCTGATCCAGAAGAACAGACAAGAAGTTATCGATAGATCACTTGCTGCTATTGCTATTGGTCACTCTGACTTCTACTTCCCAGATTCTCTGAGAAATAGATTCAAGGATTCCTACAATCTCATCAATGCTAATAAGGATGAGATTATTGATAAGGCACTTGCTACAATCTCCCTCTATCACCCTGACTTCTACTTCCCAGACGATCCAGAAACTAACGAAAGATCTAGATTCTTCGATTCTTATCGTTTGATTCTTGAGAACAAGCAGGAAATCACTGATAAGTCACTTGCATCTATCTGTATTGATCACCCAGATTTCGTCTGGCCAGGAGATGCTGCAACAACTTCACGCTCCAGATTCTATGATTCCTATCGTCTGATCCAACAGAACAGACAGGAAATCGTTGATAAGTCACTCGCATCTATCGCACTTGAGTACGAACAGTTCTATTTCCCAGGTGATGCTGAGACCAACCCAAGATCCAGATATGCTGATGCATATCGTCTGGTTCAGCAGAACAAGCAAGAAATTGTTGATAAGTCACTTGCTGCTATCGCAATTGACTTCCCTGATTTCTACTTCCCTGGTGATGCAGAAACTACTTCTAAGTCCAGATTTGCTGATGCTTATCGTCTGATTCAACAGAACAGACAGGAAATTGTTGATAAGTCACTGGCATCTATCTCCATTGACTATCCTGACTTCTACTTCCCAGATGATGCTCAGACCAATGAAAGATCCAGATTCTATGATTCTTATCGTCTGATTCAGCAAAACAGACGTGAGATCATTGACAGATCCCTCGGAGATATCGTCACCAACTACGATCAATATCCAACTGATTGGGTATTCCCTGGTGATGAAGAGACAAATGCACGCTCCAGATACTATGATGCATATCGTCTTATCACTAATAATAAGACATATATCGTCAACAATGCATGGGCAAACGCAAGAGCTCAGTATCCTGGAATTAACGCAACCGAAACCAAGTGTAAGAGAGACCTTGGATATTTCGTTGATGCAGTTGCACTCGACATCCTGACTGGCGGTAACTCCTACTCACAGGACTTCACCCTCCAATACTTCACAGGTGCTTCCCTCAAGACCAATGGTCTGGAAGGAGAAATCACTGAGTCGGTATATGCATTCAATGAAGCTCGCGACTTGATGAAGTCCGCGATCACTAACAATGCACCTTACGAAGACCTCGGCATCACCACTTCTCTTGGTGCTGCAAACAACGAAGCAACTGATGCATGTTCTGATGTTCAGACCAACATTGATACTCTGGTCGCAATCATCACAACCGCACTGGTTCAAGAATCCACTGCTTCCTTCTCCTCAACCAGAAACTTAGGATACTTTGCTCAGTCAGGTATCGGAACCACCAGCACTCCTGGCGGATTCAAGTGTGCAAGAGACATCGGATTCCTGGTTGACTCTGTTTCTACTGACGTATTCACTGGTGGTAATATCTACTCCAGAGAGTTTATCCTCGAATACTTCGACGATGGAACTGGAGAACCAATCGGTGAAGGACTCTACGAAGAAGAACTTCAATCACTTTATGGATTCATCGGTGCTGGTGAATACATGAAGGATGCAATCACCAACCAACTTTATACTAAGGATCTTGGAATTTCTTCTGGTCCTGCAACATATGGTGGTGGTGGCGGAGACATCGCTGTTCTTGAGTCCGGAAACGAACTAGCATGTATCGATGTTCAGGCAAATATTGATAACCTGATCGGTATTGTTACTACTGTTGTTGGTCTTGGAACTACTGCAACTGCTTCAGACGTAACCAGCGAGATTAACTACGGTTACTTTGCACCTTCCGTTGCAGGTGTTGGAACAACTTCTTCCCCAGGTGGATTCAAGTGTGCAAGAGACACTGGATTCTTCATCGATGCAGTTTCAACTGACCTCTTTACTGCAGGTAACTTCTACTCTGACGGTTTCGCACAGCAATACTTCGATAATGCTGCTCCAATCATCAATGGTCTCCTCGGTGAGGAAGGTCCTTCTGTTGTAGCATTCGAATCTGCTGGTGAGTACATGAAGGATGCAGTCACCAACCAACTTTATGCTAAGGATGTCGGAATTTCTTCTGGTCCTGCAACATTCGTAGGTGGTGGAACTTCGATTCCAGTACTCAGATCCGGTAACGCAGAATCTTGTGTTGATGTTCAGGATAGCATTGATGCTCTGGTCGGTATTGTTACCGTCGCAGTTGGACTCGGAACCACCGCAAATCTCCCATCTGCTACTGGAACTCTTGATTACGGTGAGTACAACCTGGAAGTTGGTGTTAGCACCCTATCCCCAGGTGGTCTTACCTGTGCAAGAGACACTTCATTCTTCATTGATGCTGTTTCTACCGACATGTTTACCGGTGGTAACGCATACGCTCTCGGATTCCTCCGTAACTACTTCGAAGAAGCAGCAGGATTCACTCCAACTAATGTTACTTATGATCCAGCAACTGGTATTTCAACCTTCACGATTGATACCCATCCACTGGTAGCAGGTGATATCGTCTTTATTGATAAGGAGAGTGTAACATTCACCTGTGAGATGGATAACAATGCTACCGAGCATAATCTCCCAGGTATTGGTCAGTCCGCTTACACAACTGGTCTCGAAGTCATCAGTTCAACTGCTGATTCGATTGTCGTTAACGTTGGTGCATCTGGAACTGATTGGATCTTCAATCCAACTGATGCAACATATGACCCAGCAACCGGTGATTTCACCGTTACCGTTGGTGCTCACTCACTGACAGTTGGCGAAGGTGTCATCATTGAACCTAACTCCTTCACCTTCACTTGCGACTTCGACCTTAACCAAGAGCAGAAGACATACCCACGCACAGGAATCGATCCATTCGCAAGCAGATCTATTCCAATTACTGCAGTAACCGAAGACACACTGACCGTTAACGTTGGTGCATCACGCGAGAATCAGTACTTCACACCAACTGCTGCTACCTATAACGCAGCAACTGGTATCATGGAAGTCACAGTTGGTCAGCATGGTCTCCGCGTTGGCGCTGGTGTTTGGTTCGAAACAGAGTCCATGGTCTTTGCTTGTGATCAGGACAACTACGCAACCAACCACGCATACCCACAGGCAGGAAACCAGATTGCTGGAATCACAACTGCAATTCTCTCCGTTGGCGTTTCTACTCACACCGTAACTGATGCTGATTATGATGCAGCAACAGGCGATGTAACCCTAACCGTTGCAGGTCATGGATTCGAGGATGGCGATTATGTCAAACTCGATGATGCTTCCCTGACCTTCACCTGTGTACTTGACGGAAACACCGTTAGTAAGTCCTATCCACGCGCTGGATATGATTATGTCTCTAACCGTTGGGTAGAGATTTCTAACGTAACTCCAAATAGCTTCAAGATCAACATTGGCGCATCTTCTTACACTGGTGCTCACACCTTCGTAAGTGCAACTGCTAATGGTCTTGAGAGGCAACTTGGAACATTCACAGTTGACGTTGGCGATGCAGGATCTGCTTCAGGTTCCGTACACGTCTTTAGATATGCAGAAGGCAATGCTATCAAGCACGAGCCACAAACCCCACATACATTCGTAAGTGCAGACGCAGGCGCTGTCAAGCATCTTCCTCAGTCCGCTCATACATTCGTAAGAGCAACTACAAATGCAGTTAAGAACTACGATGCTGATAATCGTGGTTGGATCACAAGAGGACTCGCAGGTGAGGAAGGTCCTTCCAACAGTGCATTTATCGCTGCTGGCGATCTGATCAAGAAAGCACTTACAAACCAACTCTATAAGAAGGACGTTGGAATCTCTTCTGGTAACGCTATCTATGGTGGCGGTGGTGGAGACATCCCAGTTCTTCCATCAGGTAATGCTAACTCCTGCCAAGATGTTCAGGATAGCGTTGATACCCTGGTCGGAGTTGTCACTTCAATCGTCGGACTTGGAACAGAAGCAGTATTCGCGGATGTAACAACTCCACTCAACACTGGATTCTATGATGTCGCAGGCATCGGAAGCACCGCTTCCCCAGGTGGATTCAAGTGTGCAAGAGACATCGGATTCCTGGTTGACGCAGTTTCGACTGACGTATTTACCTCCGGTAATAGCTACGTAAGAGATTTCTCACTCCTTTACTTCGACAACAATGGTTCACCAATCAGCAATGGTCTGGTAGGTGAGGAAGCACAATCACTCACTGCTTTCGGTAAGGCAGGCGAGTTGATGAAGAAGGCAGTAACCAACCAACTTGATCGTAAGGACGTTGGAATCTCCTCCGGTAAAGCAACATTCGGTGGATCTGGTCTCAACATTCCAGTCCTGCTCTCTGGTAACCCAGAAGCTTGTACTGATGTTCAGGCAAACATCGATACCCTGGTCGGAATCGCAACTGTCACACTCGGACTTGGAACGATTACCTCACTTCCTACTGAGAATAAGGGTCTGTTCGTTCTCAACACCGATCCATTCACCAAGTTAACCCTCCAAAGCACTGAGTTCACGGGTACTAACCCAGGTGGTCAGAAGTGTGCAAGAGACATCGGTTATCTGGTTGACGCTCTGGCAACTGACGTATTCACTGGTGGTAACAGCTACGCACGTGACTTCGCACTGTTCTACTTCGATAACAACGGAACACCAACCACTAACGGCGTACTCGGTGAAGAAGGTCCTTCTATCACAGCATTCGATTCTGTCGCACTGTATGCTAAGAAGGCAGTCACTAACCAACTCAACGCAAAGGATGTTGGCATCTCCTCCGGTAAGGCAACTTACGCGGGTGCAGGAACCTCAATCCCAGTTCTCCCATCGGGTAATGCAGCAGCATGTATCGATGTTCAGGACGAAATCGAAACCATTGTTGGTATCGTAACCGTCACCATCGGCGCTGGAGATACAACTGGACTTCCTGCTCTCAACGAAGGTTACTTCAACCAGGCAGGAATCGGAACAACTTCCTCCCCAGGTGGTTACAAGTGTGCTAGAGACCTTGGATATCTCCACTACGCACTAGCAGAGGATGTATGGGCAGGTTCTAACGACAATGTTGTTGGATTCGCTCTCTCCTACTTCGATGCTAACGGAAATCCAATCTCTGATGGTCTACTTGGCGAAGAGTCCGAGTCGGTAACAGCATTCTCCGCACTTGGAGATCTCTCAAGAGGAGCAGTCACTAACCAACTTAATTCACAAGATCTCACGATCTCTCCTGATTATGTCACTAATGACAACAGAAGTGCAGCATCCTGTGCTGACGTACAAGATCTGATTGAGAACCTGGTTGGAATCGCAACTGTTGCGGTCGGACTTGGAACAACCACTCAACTCCCAGCAATTAATAAGGGATTTGATGAGAGAGATGATGAGCAGTACAGATACTTTGACTCCTATCGTCTGATCCAACAGAACAGACAGGAACTGGTTGATAGATCCATCGGTGCTATCGCTGCTGGCGAACCTGCATATGACGGATTCTACTTCCCAGGTGATGCTGAGGAGAACTCTAGATCTAGATTCTACTCCGCATACAGATTCATGGACCTCAATAAGGAGGTCATCGTAGGCACAGCATTCACGGATGCAGTCAACAGTGGTCTGTTCCCAGCATTCGACTTCAACTCTATTCAAGATAAGTGTAAGAGAGACACCACATTCTTCGTTGAAGCAATTGCTCTCGATATTATCACTGGTGGTAACGTCTACTCCCGTAAGTTCACTGAGTCCTACTTCGATGCTCAAGGTAATCCAATTACCAACGGTCTCGTAGGTGAGGAAACTGAGTCAATCTACATCTTCAATAAGGCAAGAGATTACCTGAAGGAAGCAATCACTAACAGATTGTCCGGTGCAACTTACACTGATAGCACTGTCTCTATCGGTGGTACATACTATAACGAAGGTTCTGACGTACCTAACAACGACGCTACCGCATGTCAAGATGTCCAAGACACCATTGACACGCTCGCAGCAATCGTCACTGTCAACATCGGCAACGGAGATCTAACTAATCTCCCTGCTGAAGTCGCTGGTGCATTCGATCCTTCCTCTGGACTTAGCACGGTCACCCCAGGTGGTCAGAAGTGTGCTAGAGACCTTGGATTCTTCATCGATGCAGTTTCGACTGACGTATTCATCGCGGGTAACAAGTATTCTCAAGAGTTTACTCTCCAATACTTCGATAACGCGGGTAACCCAACTACCAACGGTATTCTGGGTGAAGAAGCTCCAACCATTGTTGGTCTGGATGCTGCTGGTGAGTACATGAAGGATGCAATCACTAACCAACTCTACACCAAGGATCTTGGAATTTCCTCTGGTCCTCAGTACTATGGAGTCGGAACAACTAACATTCCTGTACTTGAGTCGGGTAATGCTGATGCTTGCCTCGACGTTCAGGCAGAAATCGATAACCTGGTCGGTATCGTAACCGTCGCTCTTGGCGCTGGTAATACCACCTCACTCGGTGCGATGAACACTGGTATCTTCGATAGATCCAGCGGAATCGGAACCACTGAGAACCCAGGCGGTTACAAGTGTGCTCGCGACCTTGGATTCCTGATTGATGCAGTTTCGACTGACGTATTCACTGGTGGTAATAAGTACTCTATCAGCTTCTCCGAGCAGTATTACAACGCTGATGGAACCAAGATCAGAGGTGGTCTTGAAGGTGAAGAGGAACCATCACTCACCGCATTCCGCGAATCCGGTGTTCAGATGAAGAAGGCGGTTACCAACCAACTCTATCGTAAGGATCTAACCCTCACAGAAGGACCTGCAACCTACGGCGGAGTCGGTGTAGTAACCTATACAGCATCCGGTAACGCAGACACCTGTACAGACGTTCAATCGAACATTGACAACCTGGTCACAATTGTTGATACTGTCATCGCTGCAGGTAACACTGCCGCAATCTATGACGGAACATACACCGTCAATGATGGTTACTTCTTCCAGGAAGAGCAAGAGTTCGGTAACACGGTCGGATACGGAACTGACGCAGATGACTTCGTTGGACTCGGCACAACTTCTTCCCCAGGCGGTTATAAGTGTGCTCGCGACATCGGTTACATGGTTGACGCAGTTGCAACTGACGTATTCCTTGGTGGCAACACCTACTCCATCGAGTTCTCCAAGCAGTACTTCGATGCTAACGGTGATCTGATCACTCAGGGTCTGCAAGGTGAACTAACTGAGTCCGTAACTGCATTCGAAGCTGCTGGTGGTTACATGCAGAAGGCACTGTCCAACCAACTCTATGAGAAGGATCTGACATTAACCTTCGGACCTGCAACCTACGGTAGCGGCGATCCAGTCATTCCTTACACCAAGTCAGGTAATCCTAACGCATGTCAGGATGTTCAGGACTTCGTTGATAACAGAGTTGGAATCATCACTTCCGTCATCGGAATTGGAACTCTCTCCGCGCTCGACACTGTTGTTCTTAATGCAGGAACACTTCTTGATCAAGAGTCCAAGTGCAGAAGAGACATTGGTTACTTCGTTGATGCAGTTGTCTATGACCTAGAGAACGCAACCAACCAGAGAACCATTGAAGCAACCAACTACTACTTCGATGAGGATGGCGAACCTCTTGCTAAGGGTCTCGTCGGTGAGGAAGTTGAGACAGTCACCGCGTTCCGCGCTGCTGCCGACTACATGCAACTCGCAATCAATAATCAACTCAACAATAAGGACTTCACTCTGCTGGATGATGCAGCAGTTGGTTCTAACAACGATCCTGACGCATGTCAGAACGTTAAGGATACCATCGATAACCTTATCGGAATCGCGACTGACGCAATCCTCAAGGGTGCTCCAACACCAGTTAGAGTATCCGCAGCATCTACATTCTTTACCGCGAACATGGGCGCTGGTCCATTCAGACATTACTACACTAGCGGTGGTACTGTCCAGATCAATGCTCAGAGACCATTCGATGGTCAGGTAACTGTATTCGACAAACTCTACTATCAGCTAGATAAGATCAAGGTCACCAACGGTGGTTCTGGATATACTAATACTCCAGAAATCGAAATTAGTGCTCCTACAACTGAGTGGGGCGTCCCCGCGCAGGCAATCGCAACTGTCGAGAAGGGCAGAGTGGTTTCCGTCGAGGTTGTCTCTTCTGGTAGAGGATTCATTGTTCCACCTACCGTTACTATCGCGCCACCACTGGGTGCAGGAACACCTGCCAGAATCGTTCCTTCTCTCTACCCATCTTACTACACGGTTTCTAAGGCATCTCTGCCTGATCCCGTAACTGGAATCTCCACAGTAACACTGGACGGTCAGGTTCCTTATGACGTTGGAGTTGGAATGGAAGTTTACTTCTATAAGCAGTCCAGAGTTCTTGCTTCGTCCCACGCATTTGAATATATTGGATCTGGAATTAATGTCAAGACGGCTCTTCCACAGAATGGTGGAGTAACGATCCCTGAAAACGAAACCGTCAATCTGAATGGTGGTCTGGTGGTCTTCACCAGTACGGACCAGTCAGGTAACTTCAAGATTGGTGATGGACTGATCATTAACCAGAATACCGGAACAATTTCCGGAACCTCATATTCTAAGTCGTTGTTCTCAACACTAACACCATTCATTCTCGCACTCGGAGGAGAGTAATCCATGGCACTAGCCCTTAACGTATTCAAGACAATTACTAATATTGTCTCAACAGAACCAGTAGGAATTTATACTGCTCCCGTGGGTTACACGGGAGTCCTCCTCCTGGCACAAGCAGCAAATGTCGGCGCTTCTAGTCAAGACATTAGCGTATCACATGTAAGAACCAAAGCAGGTATTGCGGTAACAACCGAACTATTCCGTGAGTTCCCAATCCCAGCAAATGATTCTGCAAACCTCTTAGCAGGTAAATTGGTTATGGAGCAGGGAGATTCCCTCAAGGTTGAAGGAAGTACAAATAGCGATGTCAAGTTTATTGTTTCTGTGCTTGAGACCCTGAACTGATTTAAAAGCATCCACAATAAATTCATAAATAGGTGTATATGTATTATACACCTATTTTTTATGGCCAAAAATACTGGGACTGAAAGTGATTTTCAGTATATTAAAGAAGATGATTATAAAACTTTAATCTCTGTTTATCAGCAAAAAACTTTTGACCTATTCAATCAAAACATTGCTCTAGAAGCAAAGGTTTCGAGTTTAAACTCTCTAATCAAAGATATGAATGAGACGATTGGAGAGATGACAAAGGTACAGGAAAAGCAGGCAAAACGACCTACAAGAGGTCGTTCTAAAGCGCAGTCTGCCGTTCCTGAAATTACTGCTTCAACCGAAGAAGAAGAAACTTTTAATTAAATAAATACATTATAAAGTTCTGATATATATCAGAATCTACGGTTTCTACCAACGATGCATAGGTTGACTCAATGCCCAAGTTTTTAAGCGAACGAGCTCGACAATTAAATGTCGGGATACCGGACTATACCGAAGAATCTACGGTTCTTAGTGTAACTGGCCGGGTAGGTATTGGTACAACAAATGCAGACGTAGACCTGCTTGTCGCAGGTGATGCAACCGTAACTGGTATATTAAGTGCAAACAACCTTGGTATAGCGGAGACCGCTAAGATAGGTAGTTTAATTGCAGATTCTGGAGCTACTTTTGGAGGCGATGTTAGTATCGACGGAACCATTATTGCTGCCGAAATTTTCGGTGATGGTTCTACCCTGAGCAATATTGTTTCTAATGAAGTAAGCCCACTAGGAGATGCTACGGATCCACAATTCGTTGGATTCCTTACCACTACTGGTGGTATTTTTACGTCTTTTGCTGCTTCAGAAAGCATTGCAATTATCCCTCAAACAGGTAACGTTACGATCGGTGGCACCAACCCTGGAGCATACAAATTAAATGTAACAGGAGACATTAAATCTTCTGGTCTTGTTACTGCTTCCGAGTATTGGGGAGACCAGATTATTGGAACTCCAACTGGTGGATTTTTAGATGGTGCAATTGGAATCGATACTTCTGATTATACGAAAGATTCTGTCAATGAGATTAATTTTATTCTAGGTAAGTTAGTACCCAAACCACCAATAACTATTAATGATGCTGCTTTCAGTTTAGTCGGTTTGGGGGTAGGAAGACTATGTGCTGGATTTAGTCCAACTAATAATACAGGTGGAGATTTAACTCCAGTTGCTGGCAATCAATATTCTAGAAACACCAGCAATATAGTAACCTCAAATTATATCACTGAGTATGGTCCAGGAGACGCTGGAACAGTAGTTGGTTACATTAATGCAGTTGGGGTCGGAACAACTACACTCTCGGTAGGATCCAACGACGGCACCTATGGTGCTCTTCAAATTGCTAATGATAAAGACGCATTTTTCTCCTCTAGAAATACTGGAATTGCATCTGAATTTTATGAGGTTTATGATGCTAGGTTAGTAAATGCACCAACTCCAGATGGGTTTGATAAGGCATTTATTGAACATCTTGGTCTTCAAACTCAAAAAGCATTTTGGTATGAAGATGGAAGTACAGTCACTGCACCTGTTTTAAGTGTTACTACTCCAGTAACACCACTTTCACCAACCTTAAATTATTCTTCTGGTGTACCACATTACACACAATCTTCTAACAATGCATTCACTTATGTAATAACTTGTGAGAATGCTAGTGGTGATATGTACACTCAGAACACTTTCCTGGCATCTAGTGGTCAAACTACAGGATTCCAAAATGGAGGTACTAAGAGTTATACAGATTTTGATGGTGGGACGAATCCACCAGTCCAGAATTATGGTGTAGGTACTGGTGTAACCTGCTTAGTTTCTCAGGCACCTAGAGATCTCCATCAAACTGTTAATACTGATGCGTCAAGGTTCTCTAATTATACTGCGACTACACCATATGGATCAAATTCTGTTAGAGCGACTATAACTCAGGCAGTTAATATGATGGGAACAACTGCAAGAACTAATAAAATTGATGAGGACAATATTCTTGTCAGTTCATTAGGAACTGGATCTGGTAATGCTACCAGAGTAAATGCAGGATCTTCAGGAGATAATCCAACGCCAGTATACACTTCTTTTAATGCCGCTGGCACTGCTGCCAACTATGAGTCGATTGTGAGAGGCGCAGTACTACGTCATGATCAAACAGATTATTCTAGTGGTTTCTTACCTGTTGGTCCTGATTATTCTAGTAGTAGAAGTGGGGCACAGTATTTCCAGATGGAAATAATTCGTTCTCAGGTATCTCAATTTAATATTTCAGTTACTGGATCTTATGCCGGATGTTGGGTATGTATGCCTGACAATTCTGCATGGACCACTTCTTTGTCAGGAACGAATGGATGGGCGGATATGTTTATTGCATATAGAGGTGCAGGTATTCCTACATCTGCAGAACCGGGTGCTTCTTCTGGAGGAGCAATGAATGGTTCTAGCGGCACATTTACTTGTGTTTTTGGTACGGAATCTTCTTCAAATGATTCCAATAATAGAATTCTAATTCGTTGGAGATTGAACTCAGGGCAGTCAATAACTGCCATGTCATTCGCGTCTACATAAGGTAGGGAGAAATAAGTAAGTGGCAGCATCTCAAGAGCAAAAGCTAGATTTTCTATTAAAGAAGATTGGATATACGGCATCCAAGACAGGTATTGCCGAAGATTCTACCCTGTCAGGAACCAAAAAGGCACCATTCGCAGAAGCGTTACCATCCCCACTGGTAGTACGTGCAGATACTATTTGGGCAAACTCGGATCAAATTCCAAATGTAGCTTCTGGATCATCAACTCCTGGTATAGTTTCATACTATTCTAGCTTTAGAATGACAGTTGATCCAACTGTCAGTGGAAATAGAGCATTTGTTGCTAGAGAGACATACGGAAATAATAGTAGTGATGCATTAGATAATTGGGTTGATACTCAATTTGCTCCTGGATATATTGTTAAAGTTTATGCTGGAGATCCTGATAGTGGAGGAACTCAACTATCTGCAGCAGGTTCTGGTTCAAATGATACCTGGTTCTTTGACTATTCTTCAGGTGTTCTAAACTTTAATGGTAGTGTAGTTCCTTCTGCAGTTACTAGCAGCAACGTTTACATTCGTGCATATCGTTATATTGGTCAAATTGGTGTTACTGTTGATGGATCCAGTCCATCATTTGTCAATGTACAAGCAGGAATCATTACTGCTGATCAGTTTTCAACTGGTCTGAGTACATTTACCTCATTGTTTATTGAGAATAATTCAATTCTCGGACCCAATACTATAAACATTATTCCTCGTGGCGATGATCCAATCGTTATTATTGAGGGTGACCTTGAAGTTAAAGGGGCATCAATTGGATTCTCTAGTGAAAGAATCACGTTCTTTGATGAAGATGTTACCTTAACACCTGACGAATTAATTCTGAAGGCACAAGAACTTAATGAAAATAATCTTGGTGGTGGATTCATTGGCATTGGTTCTACCAGTATTCGTAAAGATATAAGCTATAATCCACAGAATGACACATTTGTCGCAAATATTGGATTTGCTGTAACAGATGGTAAGTCATATTTCATTGGTACGGAAGTTGTACTTAGTGATGATACTCTTGGTTTTGGTGTAACAAACTCTAATATAAGGAACGCCAGTCCGGGATTTATCACAGATCGTCAACAAGAACAAGCACAACCAGATGACTTCATTATTTTTTATGATGTAACTGATGGGCAATTAAAGAAAGATACTATTCTTAGTGCCGCTCTACAAGGTGCTCAAGGTCTTCAGGGACTTCAAGGTCTGCAAGGTTTGCAGGGTAACCAAGGTCTGCAGGGTTTACAAGGAAATCAAGGTCTTCAAGGTCTACAAGGTCTCCAGGGCGTTGCTGGTCCTGTCGAAGGTAATGTAGATCAAATCATCTATAAGAGTGCTGCCAACCTTCCTGTAGGTAATGACAACCTTAGATTAATCAATAATGAGAATCTTTGGGTTGCAGGAATTGTTAGTGCAACTGCACTTCATCTTGGTTCTGAAGGTAGTGCAATTCAAATTACTGAATCTTCAATTACTGGACCATCTTCAATCACAATTGACCCTGCTGGTGTTGGAGATAATACTGGTATTGTAAGGATTAAAGGTGACCTGGTTGTTGATGGTGAACAAATCACAATTAGTACAGGTCAACTTGACATTGGTGACTTCCAGATTGCTATTGCAGCATCTGTTTCTGATAATGTTCTACTCGATGGTGCAGGTGTTGGTATTGGTTCTACTAACATCAAGAAAACTATTACATGGGAAAATTCTACAGGATCTATTAAGGTTAGCGAAAACTTTAATATTCCCACTGGATATGTTTACAAGTTGGGTGGAACAGAAGTTCTCTCTTCAAATAGCCTTGGTGCAGGAATTACAGATTCGTCTCTTACTAATGTAAGTCCCAACTTAATTTTTAATAGACAACAAGAAACAGGAGATATTCAACAGCAGGATTTACTGCTCTTCTATGACGTTAGTGAAGGTGCTCTGAAGAAAGGAACCCTTACTGACATCTCTATTCAAGGTGTCCAGGGTACTCAGGGTCGTCAAGGTAACCAGGGTAACCAAGGCAACCAGGGTAATCAAGGTCTGCAAGGTAACCAGGGTAACCAAGGTAACCAGGGTCTCCAAGGTAACCAGGGTCTGCAGGGTGTTGGTGCTCAAGGTACTCAAGGTAACCAGGGTAATCAAGGTCTTCAAGGAAACCAGGGCAACCAAGGTAACCAAGGTCTAGGTGCTCAGGGTCTTCAAGGAAACCAGGGTAATCAAGGTAACCAGGGCAACCAAGGAAACCAGGGTAATCAGGGTCTGCAAGGTCTTCAGGGTGGTATTGGTGACCGTGGTGGTATTAGATACGAATTTAATTCTTCTACTACTGATCAGGATCCCGGAGACGGAAACTTCTCTTATAACAACTCGGCAATGAATGCCATTACCGAGATCTACATTGATAACTTAGACGATCTTGGTAACGATCAAACTAACTGGTATGACGTTTGGGATGACACAGAGAACCCAGACAGAGGATATCTATACTTTATCTCCGCAGACATTCTTTCTGGAACAACAGTAAACATCTTCCAGATCAATGGCGCAAACCAGACAGCTTCTGGATACTACAAGATTGCTGTCTCATATGTCTCAGGTTCTCTGCCATCTAACGGAGATATTTTAACTCTATTCCACACAAGAACAGGTATTCAGGGTGTTCAGGGTAATCAGGGCAACCAAGGAAACCAAGGAAACCAAGGCAATCAAGGCAACCAAGGAAACCAGGGTCTTCAGGGTAACCAAGGAAACCAGGGTAACCAAGGTAATCAGGGTAACCAGGGTCTCCAAGGTAACCAAGGTAACCAGGGTAACCAGGGTCTACAAGGTAACCAGGGTATGCTTGGTGATCGTGGTGGTATTCCTTACCTATTTGACACGACAACTACGGCAGGTTCTGGTGGTGTAGGATATTTAAGATTTAACAATTCCACTGTTGGACTTGTTACTGCCATGTATTTTGATGATACCGATAATTTCGGTGTCGATCAGAGTGGTTGGTATGACACCTGGGATGATACTCAAGTTAATGATGGTCTAAACCGTGGATACATTTATATTGCTACTGCAGATGCTGCTACAAACGTAACATCTGTTTTCTATGTTGATGGAGAAATAACTAACAATGGAACTTACTATGAAGTTCCTGTCGAATATGTTAGTGGTTCTATTCCTGGCGATGATCAGGAACTTAGTATTCTCTTCACCAAAACTGGTGTCCAAGGTCTCCAAGGTCTCCAAGGTCTCCAAGGAAACCAAGGCAACCAGGGTAACCAGGGTAATCAAGGAAACCAAGGCAACCAGGGTAACCAAGGAAACCAGGGTCTGCAAGGTAACCAAGGCAATCAGGGTAATCAGGGCAACCAAGGAAACCAAGGCAACCAGGGCAACCAGGGTCTACAAGGTCTCCAAGGCAACCAGGGTAATCAAGGCAACCAAGGAAACCAGGGTAATCAAGGTCTGCAAGGTAACCAAGGTAACCAAGGCAATCAGGGTAATCAGGGCAACCAAGGCAACCAAGGTAACCAGGGTAATCAGGGTTTACAAGGTTTACAAGGTAACCAGGGCAATCAAGGCAACCAAGGCAACCAAGGTAACCAGGGTAATCAGGGTTTACAAGGTTTACAAGGTAACCAGGGTAACCAAGGCAACCAGGGTAACCAAGGCAACCAGGGTAACCAAGGTCTCAGTGGTAGAAACTCTGAGACAACTTTCGTTTATAATTTCTCATCTTCTACTACGGACGCAGATCCAGGAGATGGAAACTTAAGATTTAATAATTTCACAACTCAAAGTTCTGCAACAGAACTATATGTTGCTAACACCGATTTTGAAGGTGTTAACATTGAACAATTCCTTAATGATATTAACGAGTATGGAATCCCAACTCGTCAAGCTATTTGTAAGATTGTTGATCCAGCAAACCCTGGATTATTCCATCTGTTTGTTGTAGGTAATGCAACAGTAGAACAAGCAGGTTCAGGTGGTTGGATTTCATTTACTATTACAGAATTTTATGCTTCTGGAGGAAACTTCTCAGCAAATGATGATGTATTCTTATCTTTCTCTCTAATTGGTCCTCAGGGTGTCCAAGGTCTGCAAGGTAACCAGGGCAACCAAGGTAATCAGGGTAACCAAGGCAACCAAGGTAACCAGGGTAATCAAGGTAATCAGGGTTTACAAGGCAACCAAGGTAACCAGGGTCTGCAAGGTCTCCAGGGTAACCAAGGCAATCAGGGCAACCAAGGTAATCAGGGTCTACAAGGAAACCAAGGCAACCAGGGCAACCAAGGTAATCAAGGCAACCAAGGAAACCAGGGTAATCAAGGTTTACAGGGCAACCAAGGCAATCAAGGCAACCAAGGAAACCAAGGAAACCAGGGTAACCAAGGAAACCAGGGTCTTCAAGGTATGCTTGGCGACCGTGGCGGTATTCCTTTCATCTTTAGCACTACTACAACCGCAGGTACTTCAGGTCAAGGATCCTTAAGATTTAATAATTCTACTATTTCATCAACTACTGAACTTTATTTTGACTATGAAAATGAGTTTGGTATTGATCAAACTGCTTGGTATGAAACCTGGGATGATACAAATATCATTGCAGGATTAAATCGCGGTTATATTTACATAACTTCCGCAGATAGCAGTACAAATGTTTCGGCAATCTTCGAAGTATCTGATAATGTTACTGACAATGGAACCCACTATACAATAGATGTTAACTATGTTACTGGCACTCTACCAACAAATAATCAAGAAGTAACTGTATTCTTCACTAAAACTGGTATTCAGGGTGTCCAAGGTCTTCAAGGTAACCAGGGTAACCAGGGCAACCAAGGCAACCAGGGCAACCAAGGTAATCAGGGCAACCAAGGTAATCAGGGTCTACAAGGAAACCAAGGCAACCAGGGCAACCAAGGTAATCAAGGCAACCAAGGAAACCAGGGTAATCAAGGTTTACAGGGCAACCAAGGCAATCAAGGCAACCAAGGAAACCAAGGCAACCAGGGTCTGCAGGGTCTTCAGGGCAACATTGGTAATACTGGTGGTGTCCCATTCATCTTCAGCACATCTACTACAGATGCTGATCCAGGAAATGGAACTTTCAGGTATGACAACTCTACCATTTCCTCCACCACCTTTATCTACATTGATAATATTGATGACCTTGGAAATACGCAGACAGGTTGGTTTGATACTTGGGATGATTCTATTTACGATGCTGGACTTTCTAGAGGTCAGATCGTTGCAAACACTTCAGATAGTGCAAATACAAACGTAAATATTTGGGAAATATCTGGACCTGTACAATCTGCATCTGGATACTACAAGATTCCAGTCACTTATGTATCTGGTGCTCTCCCATCAAATGGTGAGAAGCTTTCTATTGCATTCCTCCAAAGAGGTGCTCAAGGTGTTCAGGGTCTTCAAGGTCTTCAGGGTGTTGATGGTGTTGCATCTGGCGATACTTTTGAATATAAGTTCTCCACTTCAACAGCTTCTTCTGATCCTGGTAGTGGTCTGTTTAGATTTGATGATACTACAATTGAAGATTCTACGGAAATTTATATTGACCACCAAGATGATAACGGAACTGACATCAGTTCTTTCTATGACTTTGTTAATGAGTATGGATCTCCAGGAAACAAAGGTCTTATTAAGATTCAGGCAACCAACAGTCCAAGTAACTTCTACATCTTCAGAGTAGGAAACGTTGCAACACAGGCAAGTGGGGCAAGTGGTTGGAGTATTATTTCTCTAACAGCTAATGCAAAAGTAGGTAACGGATTTTTTAACAATCAAGACGTATTCATTTCCTTCGGTCTTGCTGGTATTCAGGGTGTCCAGGGTCTGCAAGGTAATCAGGGAAATCAGGGTAACCAGGGTAACCAAGGTCTACAAGGCAACCAAGGCAACCAGGGTAATCAGGGCAATCAAGGTCTGCAAGGAAACCAGGGTAATCAAGGCAATCAGGGCAACCAAGGTAATCAGGGCAACCAAGGTAATCAGGGTCTACAAGGAAACCAGGGCAATCAAGGCAACCAAGGTAACCAGGGTAATCAAGGAAACCAGGGTTTACAAGGTCTTCAAGGTAACCAGGGTAATCAGGGCAACCAAGGTAACCAGGGTCTGCAAGGCAATCAGGGCAATCAAGGTAATCAGGGCAACCAAGGTCTGCAAGGTAATCAGGGCAACCAAGGTAACCAGGGTCTGCAAGGCAATCAGGGCAATCAAGGTAATCAGGGAAACCAAGGTCTGCAAGGTAATCAGGGCAACCAAGGTAATCAGGGTCTACAAGGAAACCAGGGCAATCAAGGCAACCAAGGTAACCAGGGTCTGCAAGGCAATCAGGGCAATCAAGGTAATCAGGGCAACCAAGGTCTGCAAGGTAATCAGGGCAACCAAGGAAACCAAGGCAACCAAGGAAACCAGGGTAATCAGGGTAACCAAGGTATGTTGGGTGACCGTGGTGGAGTTCCTTACTTATTTGACACAACTACTACAGCAGGTTCGGGCGGTCAAGGTCGATTAAGATTTAACAATTCTACAATTTCTAGTGTAACTAATCTATATTTTGATGATACTGATACCTTCGGTATCGATCAAACAGGTTGGTATGATACCTGGGATGATACTCAGGTCAATCCAGGAATTAATAAAGGATACATTTACCTTACATCTGCAGATAGTAGCACTAATGTGTCTGCAATTTTCTATATCGATGATAATGTAATCGACAACGGATCTTATTATGATATACCTGTAACTTATGTTTCAGGAAATCTACCTTCAAATAATCAAGAAGTAACGATCTTCTTTACTAAATCAGGTATTCAAGGTGTTCAGGGTAATCAGGGTAACCAAGGTAATCAGGGCAACCAAGGAAACCAGGGCAACCAGGGCAACCAAGGTAATCAGGGTCTACAAGGTAATCAGGGCAACCAAGGAAACCAAGGAAACCAAGGTAACCAGGGTAATCAAGGAAACCAGGGTTTACAAGGTCTTCAAGGTAACCAGGGTAACCAGGGTAATCAAGGCAACCAGGGCAACCAAGGTAATCAGGGCAACCAGGGCAACCAAGGTCTGCAAGGTAACCAGGGCAACCAAGGTAATCAAGGTAATCAGGGCAACCAAGGTAATCAGGGCAACCAAGGTTTACAAGGAAACCAAGGCAACCAGGGCAACCAAGGAAACCAGGGAAACCAAGGAAACCAGGGAAACCAGGGTCTGCAAGGTCTTCAAGGTATGCTTGGAGATCGTGGTGGAATTCCTTACTTATTTGACACAACTACTACAGCAGGTTCCGGTGGTCAGGGACGATTAAGATTTAATAATTCCACTTTGTCATCAGCAACTGCAATTTACATTGATGATACGGATTCATTTGGAACTGATCAGACATCTTGGTATGATACATGGGATGATACGATAATAGATCCTGGCCTCAATAGAGGATTCATTTATATCACTTCTGCAGATTCCTCTACAAATGTAACTGTAGTATTAGAGGTTGATGGTGCTGTAACAGATAATGGAACTTATTATACTGTTCCTATCAATTATTTGACTGGATCTCTTCCTTCTAATGGACAAGAGTTAACACTATTTTTCACTAAGTCGGGTGTTCAGGGTGTTCAAGGTCTGCAAGGCAACCAAGGCAACCAAGGTAACCAGGGTAACCAAGGTAATCAAGGCAACCAAGGTAATCAAGGTCTTCAAGGTAACCAGGGTAACCAAGGTCTGCAAGGCAACCAAGGCAACCAGGGTAACCAAGGCAACCAGGGTAACCAGGGTAATCAAGGAAACCAGGGTCTGCAAGGCAACCAAGGCAACCAGGGTAACCAAGGCAACCAAGGTAACCAGGGTAATCAAGGAAACCAGGGTTTACAGGGCAACCAAGGTAACCAGGGCAACCAAGGAAATCAGGGCAACCAAGGAAACCAGGGCAACCAAGGAAACCAAGGTCTGCAGGGTAACTATGGTAGTCGCGGTGGTACTCCATATACCTTCAGTACAACAACTGGAGATTCTGATCCTGGAAATGGAAATATAAGATATAACAATGGCACTATTGGATCTGTAACACAGATCTTTATTGATAACCTAGATGGTTTAGGAAACAATCAGACAGGATGGTATAACACTTGGGATGATACTCAGGTCAACCCAGGTCTTGTTAGAGGTTACTTATATCTAACATCATCTGATAGTAATGAAACAACTGCTGATGTATTCCAGATTACTGGTGCAGTAACAGTTGCTTCTGGATATTATAAGATTCCAGTCAGTCATGTATCTGGTTCATTACCAGCAAATAATGAAGAACTTTCATTAAACTTTGTTGCTTCTGGAGCACAAGGTCTACAAGGCAATCAAGGTAATCAGGGTAACCAAGGCAACCAAGGAAATCAAGGCAACCAGGGCAACCAGGGTTTACAAGGGAATCAGGGTAACCAAGGCAACCAGGGTAACCAAGGAAACCAGGGTAACCAGGGTAATCAAGGTCTCCAGGGAAATCAAGGCAACCAAGGAAACCAGGGTAACCAAGGTCTGCAAGGTAACCAGGGCAACCAAGGTAATCAGGGTAACCAAGGCAACCAAGGTAATCAAGGCAACCAAGGTTTACAAGGCAACCAGGGCAACCAGGGTAACCAAGGAAACCAAGGTAACCAGGGTCTGCAAGGCAATCAGGGCAATCAAGGTAATCAGGGTCTTGCCGCAGCAAGAACACTTGGTGCAGAGTTTGTTTACAATAATACTACTACAAGTGGTGATCCTGGAGATGGAAAGTTTGGATTTGATACTACTACAATTGCAAATATAACAGAATTTAGAGTCAGTGAACTTGATACTCCATTCTTAAATGATATTGGTGGAATTCTTGATCTCTTAGATTTCTCTAACAATATACCTAAATCTGCAGTCACTGTTCAAAAGAAAACCGATCCTCAGTCATATGTATTTTTTACAGTTAATAGCGATAGAACTGATAATGGATCTTGGAGAAGTTATGATATATCAAACATCCAAGAAAATGGATCTCTATCAAACGGAGACATTTGTATTTTAGCAGTATTACCTTTTGGTAATCAGGGTGTTCAAGGTCTGCAAGGTTTACAAGGTCTACAAGGTAACCAAGGCAACCAAGGAAATCAAGGCAACCAGGGCAACCAAGGTAATCAAGGCAACCAAGGTTTACAAGGCAACCAGGGCAACCAGGGTAACCAGGGTAATCAGGGTAACCAGGGTAATCAAGGTAACCAGGGTAACCAAGGTCTGCAAGGAAACCAAGGTCAGTTAGGTGATCGTGGTGGTATTGTTTTCAAATTTGGAACCAGTACTGCTGCAGGATCTGGTGGTGTTGGAAGAGTAAGATTTAATAATGGCACGGTTACCAATGTAACCGCAATGTATTTTGATGATACCGATCTATTCGGTAATAATCAAACTGGCTGGTATGACACCTGGGATGATACTCAAGTCAATACCGGATTAAATAGAGGTTACTTATATCTCACTAGTGCTGATAGTGGATCTGACAAGAACTTTGTCTTCTATGTAGATGGTGCAGTAACAAATAATGGTGGGTATTACACCATTCCTGTCGAGCATGTAAGTGGAGCTACGGCACTATTCAGCCAGGATGAAGAGTTTACTGTCTTCTTTACTAAGAGTGGTGTCCAGGGTCTCCAAGGCAACCAAGGAAACCAGGGTAACCAAGGCAACCAGGGTCTGCAGGGCAACCAGGGAAATCAGGGTAACCAAGGCAACCAGGGTCTACAGGGCAACCAAGGCAACCAAGGAAACCAGGGTAACCAAGGAAACCAGGGTAACCAAGGCAACCAGGGTCTACAAGGAAACCAAGGCAACCAAGGAAACCAGGGTAACCAAGGCAACCAGGGTCTGCAGGGCAACCAAGGTAACCAGGGCAATCAAGGCAACCAGGGTCTGCAAGGAAACCAGGGTAATCAAGGAAACCAAGGAAACCAAGGCAACCAGGGTCTGCAAGGTAATATCGGAAATCGTGGTGGAGTTCCTTATACCTTTAATGCAACTAGTGGAGCTACTAGTAGCGGAGAGATTAGATATAACAGTGGCACGTTCACCAACATTACCTCAATTAGAGTCAATGATATTGACGACTTAGGTAATGATCAATCTAATTGGATTGCAAGTTGGGACGATACAGATCTAACAGGTGGTTTGAACAGAGGTTACATCTATGTAATTTCTGCAGATTCTAGCGATAATACAGTAAATATTTTTGAGGTCGATGGAACAGCGACCAATAACGGATCGGATTATACCATTCCAGTTATTCCTATTACTGGTCCTAACCCACCAAATAATCAGTTAGTAACTTTAGCATTTACAAGATCTGGTGTCCAGGGTCTACAAGGTCTGCAAGGCAACCAAGGTAATCAGGGTCTACAAGGAAACCAGGGCAATCAAGGCAACCAAGGTAACCAGGGTCTGCAAGGCAATCAGGGCAATCAAGGTAACCAAGGAAACCAGGGTAACCAAGGTAACCAGGGTAATCAGGGTAACCAGGGTCTGCAAGGCAACCAGGGTCTACAGGGCAACCAAGGCAACCAAGGAAACCAGGGTAACCAAGGAAACCAGGGTAACCAAGGCAACCAGGGTCTACAAGGAAACCAAGGCAACCAAGGAAACCAGGGTAACCAAGGCAACCAGGGTCTGCAGGGCAACCAAGGTCTTCAAGGTAATATTGGAAACCGTGGTGGAGTTCCTTACATATTCCAAGGTACTGGTGGAGGAAATCCTACTGCAGGAAAGATCACCTACAACAGTGCTACATTATCTAACATAACTCAAATCAGAATTAATATTGATGATGCTCTTGGTAATGATCAAGCTGCATGGATTGCTCAATTTGATACTCATAATTCTATTGATGGTATAGTTAAAGGATATCTTTACGTTGTATCTGCGGATAGTAGTAATAATGTAGTAAATGTATTCAGTATTCGTGGTGATAATACTACGACTGGAGGAGGATCAGTTGAAATAATCGATGTTGAATATGAAGGTGGTAGTGCTAATGCTGTACCTTCATCTAATGAGGATATTGTACTTACCTTTGTAAGAACTGGTGATCAAGGTGTTCAGGGTAACCAGGGTAACCAGGGTAACCAGGGCAATCAAGGTCTACAGGGTAATCAAGGTAACCAAGGAAACCAGGGTAACCAGGGTAACCAAGGTAATCAGGGAACTCAAGGTAATCAAGGTAACCAGGGTCTCCAAGGTAACCAAGGTAATCAGGGTCGTCAGGGACGCCAGGGTAACCAAGGTAATCAGGGAACTCAAGGTAATCAAGGTAACCAGGGTCTCCAAGGTAACCAAGGTAATCAGGGTCGTCAGGGACGCCAGGGTAACCAAGGTAATCAGGGAACTCAAGGTAACCAGGGTCGTCAGGGACGCCAAGGTAACCAAGGTAATCAGGGTAACCAGGGTCTCCAAGGTAACCAAGGTAATCAAGGTACTCAGGGTCAGCAGGGTGTTGGAGGAACTAGCGTTGATATTGTCGATACCAATGCTAATGTAACCAGATACCTCACCTTCACAGATGTAACCTCAGGAGTTGTCACTGAACTTCAGGTTGATTCAGGTTCCCTGAGATACAACCCATCAGCAAATCAACTTTCTACAAGTGGTAACGTTGTTTCTGGTACAGGTTCTGGTGGTGTTGCAATGACCATCAATGATGGTTATGGACATGCAAATCTCACATTCAACCATACTAACGGCACACCAGAACAGGATGGTAAGGCAGGAAGAATCGAAGTTAATACTGACTCTAGTAGTGGCAGTGCCACAATGAGTTTTGAACTTGGTTCTGCTACTGCGAATACTGCAGCAGCAATCAGCCAAATCCTGCAATTAAGTGATGGTGGTTCTACATTCACTAATAATGCAGGATTAACTTTCAGCAATAGACCTGCATTCAATGGCGGAACATCAGGATCCACATCACCATTTACTGTAGACAGTACTCAAGTAGTTAGTAATCTGAACGCCGATCTTCTTGATGGTCTTCAAGAAAACATCTTTATGCGGAGAAACGCAAATAGCGATCTCATAATGAATAACCAAATCCTTCACTTTGGTGCATCTAATACAAACTCAAGAATTAGCTGGAGTGGCACAACAACCCTTTGGGATTTGATTAGTGGTGATTTATTGATTAGAGACGGCACAACTACTAGATTCACATTCTCTAGAACAACTGGCAATTTTGCTGCTACTGGAACTATTTCAGCACAAGGCAATATCGTCTGGCACGCAGGTAACGATGGTGCTGGTAGTGGTCTTGATGCTGATTTATTCGATGGACTTAATTCACTCCAGTTCCTGAGATCTGATACTGCTGATATCTTCTCTGGAGATCTGACTTCTTCCGGATCTGCAAGAATCATCATGCAGAAGTCTGATAACAACGTCTCTGATCACATTCAGTTCTGGAATGGAACTGGAACACGTATGGGTGAGATTGGATGTCAAGATGATACGTGGTTAAGAATCAACCAAGTAACAAATAAGAACATCTATACTCCACGTTACATTCGTGCTGATGCCGGTTTCTTTGTTGATGGTACGGCCAAGGGTATTAATGGTTCTGGTAATTTCATTGGTGGTACAATTGCTGGTGCATCTGACTATGGAACTTTATTAAGGTCTGATGCAGATGATACATTCACTGGAATTATAACTGGCAATACCCTGCTATTGGGTGGTTCTCAAATAACATCTTCTACTGCTGCACTTCAAGTCAATGGATTCCAAAGAACAGGTACGATTTACCTACACGAAGGAGTTACTCCTAACACTAATAATGCTGCTCTCAGTAATAATAGTTCAACTCTTCAGTGGGATGGTAACACTGTTTGGACTGCAGGTAATGATGGTGCTGGTAGTGGTCTTGATGCTGATTTACTTGATGGTTATAACCAAGCAACATCTGCTACAGGAAACACAATTGTAAGAAGAAACGGTTCTGGAGACATAACTGGAAGATACCTTTACGGTACTTACGTAAATATGTCGCATAGCGCGGCTAATAGAAATAGTGATACTGTATTCTATTCATCAACTGATGACTTTGTAAGAAAGAACACCGCTTCCGGAATGAGATCATCACTTGATGTTCCTACAAATAGTGGTACTGGCGCATCTGGAACATGGGGAATCAGCATTACTGGTGATGCTGGATCAGTTGACGGACTTGATGCATCTCAGTTCTTGAGATCTGATGTCGCTGATACTGCTGGTGGAGTAATTACTTTCAATGCTGGATTGACTATGGGAGCAGCCCAAGTAATTAATCATAATTCTAGTAGCAGCAGAGATAAGATTCGTGTTTGGAACGATGGTTCTTATTCTATTGGTATGCAAGCATCTATTACAGCTGGTGCTATTAATAATAATTATGCAATGACCTTCCAGATGAGCAATACCAATGATCGTGGATGGTGGTGGGGTGATTCAACACATACTACAGCACAATCTGCTGCTACATTAAGTACGCAGGGTAAAATGGGTGTTGCACACTCTATCCGTATTGGTTATGGGGAGAGTGATACTACTGTTCCTGGTGCAACTTACAGATTAGATGTCAGTGGAAATGCAAATATCACTGGAAATGTTAACAGTTCTTCTGACATATCTCTGAAAGAAAACATCGTTCCTATCGTTGATGCACTTAAGAAAGTTCTTGCAATGAGAGGTGTTGAGTACGACAGAATTGATATGAACGGAGCACATCAGGTTGGTGTTGTCGCTCAAGAAATTGAAGAAGTCATTCCAGAACTTGTCACTGAGGATGAAGGAAGTGGTCTCAAGTCAGTTTCTTATGGAAATATTACCGCTGTTCTTATTGAAGCAATTAAGCAACAACAAGAACAGATAAATAACCTGAGAACCAAACTCAATGAGTTATGATCAGCACATATACGCTCGGTACATATGGAAGTGAGGACACACACGTTGTAGTCACTTATGAAGTTACCGATGCAGAGACATCAGGAATAAGTAGTCATATGAGGAACGTCTATATCCCTAGATTAGAGAATGGAGATGTAAATGAACCCGAGTTCTGCGACATTCTAGAAGGTCAACTTTTAGGAGTGCAGAAGAAAGCAGCACTAGGGGTCATTCATTTCCAGTGAATCCATAATAACAAAGATACCGGTAGGAGTCAAGCTTGACAACTATCGGCATTTTCACTAGAATACCTTTGTTGGGGTTAGAGAGAGATAAGAGCTTTAAGAAAGCTTATAGATACATTGTAATCATTAATTGATATGAATAGATCACTTCATGTAGGTATGGACAGTTTGAACTTTGTCAAACATTGTCTTGAGAAAGGAGGAAGTATTCATCCTCTAGTAACAGATTCATCAATCCTTAAAGGACCATCATTAACGAATCCTTCTATCTATCTTGATGGAGATAGATTGCTAGTGAATCTCAGGAATATCAACTATACGTTGTATCATTCTGAGAAGAAGATCTATGAACATCCATGGGGTCCTCTTGTTTATATTCATCCAGAGAATGATTGGAAACTTCGTACTAAGAATATCTTGTGCGAATATGATGACAATATGAATCCTGTATGGCAAAGACATATTGACACATCAGAGTTTCCCGATAAAGAACAGTGGGACTTTGTAGGTCTTGAAGACGCACGGGTTTTCCGCTGGGATGGTAAACTGTATATGTGTGGTGTACGAAGAGACCTAGACACTATCGGAACTGGTAGAATGGAACTATCAGAAATAGAGATTGGTGATAACTATGTGAAGGAGATTGCTCAGTATCGTATTCCTACTCCAGGAAATAGAGAGTCATACTGCGAGAAGAACTGGATGCCAGTTATTGATATGCCGTATCACTTTGTTAAGTGGACGAATGGTACAGAGGTTGTGAAGTATGATATTGAGACGAACACTACTGAGACAGTAGTGATGAAGGACTGGAGAGATCTTGGATGTGTAGATCTCCGTGGAGGATCTCAGGTTCTTCCTTATGGAAATGGTGGACACATTACGTTGTGTCATGAAACGTATTTAACAAAAAGCGAACAGGACAGAAAAGATGGAATCTATCGTCATAGGTTTATTATTTGGGATGGCAATTGGGACATTGTTGAGGTATCTCCTCAATTTTCTTTTCTGAATGCAGAGATTGAATTTGCAGTTGGTATGTGTGAGTATGGAGATGATTATCTAATTACATTTGGATTCCAAGATAATGCATCATACTTACTGAGAGTTTCTCAAGAAGAAGTGATTTCGTTTACTAAGTCAAACAATGCTGTTAAATTATAATACTATTAGGTTAGAATATAAAATGAAAGTCACCGGAGTTATTCATGTAGGAGCACATCATGGTGAGGAGGTTCCTATTTATTTGAATAATGGTATTACTAAGATTGCTTTATTTGAACCAGTATCTGAGAACTTCAGAATCATTCAAGAGCATGTAAGTAATTACAATGCAGATATTGTCGGGTATCAAGTTGCTTTAGGTTCTGAGAATAAAGAAGTAGATATTCACCTTGCTAGTAATAACTATGAAAGTAGTTCTATTTTGAAACCAAAAAGACATTTAGAATTATATCCTGATATTACTTTTGATAGTACAGAACGAGTTGAAGTCAGAAGATTAGATGACTATCAACTGGATGGATATAATATGATGAATATTGATGTTCAAGGTTATGAACTTGAGGTCATGAAAGGATCTGAAGAAACTTTGAAACAAATTGACTATATTTATTGTGAGGTAAACAAGGCAGAGATCTATGAAAACAATGCCTATATAGATGAGATAGATAATTTCTTATCGCAATATTCATTCGAAAGAGTTGAATTTAAGTGGTGGGAAGATCATGATTGGGGTGATGCCCTTTACATTAAACGGAGTAACAATGGCAACTAGAAAAAGAACAACCACTACAAAAACAACAACTACTACTGCAACTACTACTGCAACTACAGAACCAGTAGTAGAAATTAATCTTGATACTCTGTATAAGTATCATGACTACTGGAAAGAATCTCATGTTTGGTTGAGAGATTTTATCAATGAAAGATCTGATGAAATTACAACTGGTGTAGAGATTGGAGTTGCTTTTGGATCTAATATGAAGATGCTCTTGGATGAGACATCTTTAACCAAACTCTGGGGTGTAGATACTTACTCTGAAAAGAGGTGGAATGTTGGAGATCTTCTGAATGTTAAAGAAGAGTTTGGATCTTTTGATGGTTTGTATCAACATATTCTTGCAATGTTGAAACCATACGGAACTAGAGCAAAAATTGCACGTATGACATCTGAAGAAGGATCAAAAAAGTTTAAAAATGAAAGTTTAGATTTTATTTTTATTGATGGTGATCACTTTGATCTTGAGAATGATCTGAAGTATTGGGAGAAAAAAGTTCGTGATGGTGGATACATCATAGGACATGATTGGAATCATCCTTGCTTTGGAAATATCACTCAGTATCTTCGTGAAAGATATGATGAAGATCAACTTGTAGGTATTGACGGACCAGTTCATATTTGGTATGTTCAGAAAGGAGCATTCATGTGATATGAGTGTTCATTATCATAATTGCCTTGACTATGTGATTCCATTTCTTTCTGAAGAATCTGTTGCTATGGATGTTGGTTGTAATATCAATCACATTGTTGAAAGAGATAATGCAGTTTGGGTTGAAGATTGGAATGATGACTTCACACTTCTATTCATGGATAGGTTTCCTAAGTCGAAGTGTTATGCAATAGAACCTCTACACTGGCAGGAGTTTGAGAAAAGATGGGAAGGAGATCAAAGAATTGATCTTTTAAAATTTGGGTTGTCCGATAAAGATGGACCAGAACTTATCTTCTATCCTGGAGAACGTCATGTTCTTTCTAGTTTCTATGTGCAAGATGACTTTCTTGGTGAACCTTTAAACACACACAAGATTCCTTGTAAGAAATTAGATACTCTTTTTGAAGAATTGAATCTTGAGTGTATAGATTATCTTAAGGTAGATGCAGAAGGTGCAGAACTTAAAATTATTGCTGGATCACAGGAACTATTGAAAGATAAGAAGATTAGATTCGTTCAGTTTGAATATGGATTGCCAGATCCAAACATACCTCCAGTGCATTTGATCACTGAAATTTTAGAAAAACATGGATATAAAGAAGTAATGACTTCTGGTAGAGAAAAACTTTGGACTTTTGAAGATGTATAATCTATCTCCTACTTGTCAGATTCCTGGTCTAGATAAAATTTATGAAGAATACTTTGGAAAAACTCTAGGATTATTTGTTGAAATAGGTGCATTTGATGGCGAGTCAGTATCCAATACTTCTTGTCTTGCGGATGCAGGCTGGAAAGGTTTTTATGTGGAACCTGTTACTCAGCACTACAGGCAATGTGTCGCTAGACATAAAAACAATAATGTGAGAGTTGATAACCTTGCCATTGGGACTGAGGAAGGAACACAGACAATCTATTGTTCTGGAATCGTATCAACTATGGATGAGGTTCAATCAAAGATGGTTTCATCAATGGGACTCTTTGGGTATCCTCAGTACACAACACAAGAGTGTCACCAGATTAGGTTAGACAAATACTTAGAGAATAGACATATCGGATATAACTTTGATCTACTTGTGGTTGATGTTGAGGGTAGAGAAGAAGATGTATTTTATTCTTTTGAACTGGAGAAGTGGCAACCCAAGATGATGATCATTGAACTTGTGGATGATCATGATTATTTCCAAGATAATATTGAACTCGTAGAATCATGTCGTAATCTGAGAAAATATATAAAAGGTAAGGGGTACACTGAAGTATTTCACGATCACATCAATACGATTTTTGTTTTGAATGACTATATCACTCGCGATACCGACGTATAATAGTTCTAAGTATTTTTGGGACTGTATAAAAACTGCTCTGATGAGCGACTTCATATCAGAAATCATCGTTCATGATGATAACTCTGAGTGGAGTGAGTATCTTAATATGTTTGAGTTGTCTGCAAAGATAAACACTGATAAGATAAAAATCTATCGGGCAACTCATAACGAAAAAGCATTCATCAATAAGTACATGGCAGTGTCTAAGTGTACTAATGAATGGGTGTATCTATTCGATAGTGATAACTGGTTCGATGACCCTATCTTAGAAGTCATATCTAATTTGGATCTATCTAAAAAAGATACATGTTACCACGTCAAAGAATTGCACATGACGGATGGTAATATTGTCAAGTTTGATTATGAGAATAATTCTCTAGATCTTCCTGTAGCAAAAGAGAACATCAAGAACTCTACTAATAATATTGAGTGGATTTTGAACACGGGTAACTTCATTGTTAATAAAGATACCTATCTCAAATCTCAGGCAGATGCTGTTGAGAGTTTGAGGAATTCTGATGGTAGATATAAGAATCCTAAGGGTGCAGATGTACTACTCTTTTCTTACTGCTGGTACATGCATGGGAATAGATATGAACCAGTAGATGGATTCTATCACCACCACAGGATCAGACCTGGTAATTATTTTGTTGAAGAGATGGACTACAATATGGCATTGGTCCGGGAGTACCTTGATAAGATATTGACGCTATGATTACTTTTCCTCACATAGGATTCATCGGTAGGTTGGGAAACCAGATGTTTCAGTATGCCGCTTTCTTCGGTATGGCAAACAAACATCAATGTGAGATGAGGTTGAACAATCCCAATATTGAATTATATAAATGCTTCGATCTTAAAACTAAAGTATTCTCTTGTTATAATAGTAAGTTTGATTGTCCTCATGGACTTGATGGAAGTGTTGCCGTTGGTGGACATTCAATTATGATTAAAACTGAAGAACAAAATGCACGTCTATTAAATACTCATTTTGATTCTGAGTTTTTTGAAATCAATCATGATGGTAAAAGTTTATTAGGATTTTTTCAAAATTCAAAATACTTTATGCATTGTGAAGAAGAACTGAGAAAAGAGTTTACTTTTAGACCCAAGTATGATAAGGTAGCAGACATGTATGTGTCTGAAAATTTTGATGAGGTTATTGCACTTCATATAAGAAGGACAGATTATATAAACTCACACGTACTTAATAATTTGGATATAAATTATTATAAGGAGGCACTAGATCACTTTGATGATTCGCTTCCTGTATTAATTTTTTCTGATGACCCTGAGTGGTGTAAGGAAAGAGATATATTTAGGGGTGAACGATTTAAATTTATGGAGAGTTCGGATACTTTTCTAGACCTTGCCATAATGTCTAAGTGTGACTACCACATCATTGCTAATAGTTCTTACAGTTGGTGGGGTGCCTGGTTGGCAGACAGTAAGAAAACTGTTTGTCCAAAGCAATGGTTCTTACCATATTGCGATTACATCGATTCTGACGGATTAAGATTACCACATTGGATTGTGATATGAATGTTTCAGTTATTTGTGCGTGTAAAAATAGATATGATGCTCTGAGGGTTTCTTTAAATTCTTGGTTAGCTTTTGATGAGATCAAGGAGATCATTGTTGTTGATTGGAGTTCTGATGATCCGATTAGTCATCTGACTAAGCTGGATAAAAGGATTAAGATCATCAGAGTCAATGATGAAAAGTATTTTAATCAACCACAACCTTTGAATCTTGCTGCTAGTATTGCTACAGGAGATTATATTCTGAAGCTTGATACTGACTATATTATTAATCCATACTTCGAATTCTTCAAAACCTATCCCATAGATGAGAATTCTTTCTTATGTGGTCAGGATAGTTATGTCTGCAACCATGAGTATTGGGATGAGCACTTAGATGGTTATGCCGTCAACTTCCATGCTATGGATGTGGGTGAGTTGATGACTTACTCGAATAGTTATAGTCCTTTCTTTAAATATCTGACAGGTTTGTGCTTTGTCAGTAGAGAGAACTATTGGAAAGTCAATGGATATGATGAGCGCATGGGCAAGTATTATGCCTATGAGGATGATCAAATGACGACCAGGTTGACGATGCTTGGTCTTGAGTGTCGAAAGATCTCTCAAAACTATCATATCATTCACCTACCACATCCAGATAAAAAGAGATATGAAAACTTTGAAGGATATGGTGAAGAAGCAGATAACAATAACATTGAGAATGTGAAGTGTAGGATTGCAGATCCAGAAACTAGTGATTCAGATCGATGGAATCTTGAATACCTTCTAGCAAAACTGAATGTCGAGTTCAATAAAGAACTGTTCTCAGATCTTGAGGATCCTTACATTGAACGCATCTATGATTGGAATGTTACTAATATTGATGGTCAGAACTATGTCGCTACTAGGAAAGAGAAAATGAAAAAGTTATCTGATGCCAATACTGTATACTTTGTTAGTTTAGAAGAGAGCACTGACCGTCGTAAAAAACTAGAAGAAGGTTTTGAAAAGCATGGTGCAAAGAATGTAAAGTCAATCATCTCAAAGAGATTTTCTGAGGCAGATGATAAGGTAACTGGAAAGTATCTTCATCAACTAAATGATGGGACAAAGGGATGCTGTGTTTCTCATCTGAAAGCAATCAAGGATTGGTATGATACTACTGATGAAGAGTATGGATTCTTCTGTGAAGATGATCTGAGTTTTGATACGCTTGAGTATTGGAATTTTTCATTTGGGGAGTTTGTGAATGGTCTTCCTGATGATTGGGGTTGTATTCAGATGCTACCTATTCGTGGTAATTTTGATGGCATCAAGATAAGAGATAGGTACTGGGATGATTGGTCAGTAACTGCATACATCATGAAAAGGGAGTATGCAAAATACATTATAGATAACTATATAATTGACGATACTTACCATCTGGAACTGAAAGATTGTGAGGTCATGCCTCTGATCGAAAATATTCTATACACAAGTGCAGGAAAAGTTTATACGATTCCTATGTTTGTTGAGAACATCGGATTTACCTCAACCTTCGAGGGTGATGATGGAGATGTAAAAGATGGGCAAAAGAGGAATCATTACTACACACACGACTACATTATCAACTGGTGGAAAACCAACGGTGATGTGACAACTATTGAGGATCTTATGGGAACAAATTCAGTTGCAGAGAAGGTTGAGGTATCCCCTTCTGACTATATGGATCTGGGTACTGTAGAAACACAAACTAGTCTTCTTCAGAAGAAATCTGGTACTTACAAACCACCCCAACCAGATATTCAAGTAAAGAAAAGTACAGAGGTAAAGGATAGAGGTCTAGTAAAAGATATCACCAAAGTCAGATTGAATGATCTGCTCTTTGAGTATGCTATGGATACCGAGAACCCAGTGAAGAACTTCAATCTGGGAATGTGGTATGAGCACTACAGGCATAATGCTCCAGCACTGTCCTACTTTCTCAGAGCAGCAGAGAGAACAGATGATCTAAATCTTGCATATGAGTCATTGATCCATGCTTCAAATGCTTATGACAGGCAGGGAACTAGAGATCAGACCGCAAAAGGTCTTCTGCAACAGGCACTTTGTATCATGCCAAAGAGACCTGAGGCATACTATCTCCTAGCAAGATTTGCAGAGAAGAAACAGTGGTGGCAGGACTGCTACATCTTTGCACAATGGGCAATCGACTTCTGTGATTTTGATTGCGAACCTCTTCATACTGATGTTGAGTATCCTGGTAAGTATGGTCTTCTCTTTGAGAAGCAACTTGCTGCTTGGTGGTGGGGTAAAGGTGATGAGTCAAGAGGTCTCCTTCAGGATATGAAGGACAACTATGATCTTGATGATCGTCATTATGGCATGGTCGAAAACAATCTGATGAGATTGGGATCAGGGCATATCCCTGATGAGGTCATCAAGTATCAGAAGAGAAAGCATGATAGTTTGAGATTTAAGTTCCCAGGTTCTGATGAGATTGATAGAAATCATTCTCAGGCATTTCAGGACATGTTTATTCTTGCTGCAACCAAGGGTAAAAGGAATGGTTTGTATCTGGAGATCGGTGCTCAGCAACCTTTCTATCAAAACAATACTGCACTACTTGAAACACACTATGACTGGAAGGGTGTTTCTATTGAGATTCTTCAGGAACTGTGCGATCAATTTGCGAGGGAGAGAGGTAATCAAATCATTTGTCATGATGCAACAAGAATTAACTATGAGAATCTTCTGACTAAACTTAATGTAGGAACTGACTTTGATTATCTACAACTTGACGTAGAGCCATCTAGGACAACCTTTGAATGTCTACTTGCTATTCCTTTTGAGAAGTTTAGATTTGCATTGATCACGTATGAGCATGATCACTATGTTGACATGACTGGATCTTACAGAGACAAGTCAAGAAAGTATCTAAAGATGATGGGTTATGAATTGTTAGTTGCCAATGTATCTCCGAATGATCTGAGTCCTTTTGAGGATTGGTGGTATCATCCAGATCTAATCGATCCAGAAGTTGTTAAAGAGATGAAGTGTGTTAGTGATGAACCTGTGAATGTTGTTAAGTATATGTTTAAAGAGTAGAGGTAATGTACAAATACCAGATAAGCAGAGTTCTTGAGGTATTTGATGGTATGTCTTTTGAAGGCGTTATCGATTTAGGAATGGGTGTATATCTTAAGAAGAAAATTGTACTTAGTGGAATTATATCTCCATCTGTAGATAAAAATTCTGGCGAGTATGAGTATGGAATACAGGCAAAAAATAAGTTACAATACTATCTTAGAAATTATTTGAGAGAAGTTGTATCAGTTCAAGTCAGCGAGTATCATGATGAATGTGTTTGGGGATCTGTTAGTACTGAGGAACTTGATCAGAAGTATAGTTATGATGTAAATTACGTGATGTATATGAAAGGATATGTCTGGGACAATGGATTAGTCCTTGACAGAGATGACGACAAGAAAAGACATACATATGTTTTGAGCACCCCATACAGTAAGTATTATCGTTTACAGGAGAACAAATGAGAGATCTACATCCAATGATTGAGAATCTGTCCAATCACATTCAGGACAGTTGGAATGAAAACCTTGAACTAACTGAGGTTGAAATTCCAGAAGAGTTTGCATTGATTGACATCGATAACGGCGATGAAGATTCTGTTTACATTGAGAACTATGTTTGGGAATCTGAGAAGTTCCGGAAGATTCATTTGGAAGTAGCACAGATGAAGAGCGGACTTGATATTCTTCATACCAACATGTATCCAAGGTATGAATATGATATTCCTATCTTTGGTGCAGACATTGTTGCATCTACTAAAGCAGTTGGAGCAGCAATTGTTGATATCAGTTCTATTCGTGAAGACAGATCTCTTCCCGAACAGTATGAAATCTTGAATATTATGGAAACTGATTTTGAAGAAGATAAAAAGATGCCTGACTGGGGAGATGTGTTCTCTGAGTATTGTGTATTTGTTCGTCCTACTGAAGATGAATATGATAAATTTGTCAACACTGCATTTACATATCTGAATTATCACTGTGCTATTTCATATAACACGAAAGCAAATCCAGATAAGGTTGCTGAAAATTATGCAGGACACAAGTATTATTGCGAGAAGCAAAGGCAGAATACGAAGACCTTTGGTGTCCTAAGAAGTATCTTCGGTGAGGAGATGGCAACTAAATACATCAGAGAAATGTTATTTGATTACCCAGAAATCTGATGCCAGAAGAACAAGAACCAAGATACCAGGAAGTTATTCATAGCATTAAGTATGCCGAGGAACCTGTAGAAGAAGAAGTTGCTGAGGAACCTTCTAATGAGTTAGAAGGTGTAGATCTTAATGATCCTAAGCAGCTTGCTGACTATTACATGGCAAAGAGTGGTCAGGTTGATCCTGATCAACTTGAGGTTGAAAAAAAAGAAGAAGAACTACGAGCAGACATTAGAGAAGTTGTAGAGAACAAAGAAGATCTGATTGACTATCTGACGAACCTTCATGCTTCTATTGAGGTTATGGAAGAGAGAATTTATGAACTTGAACTGAAGGCAGCGCAGAAGGAGAAGCAGGCAGCAGAAGCACTTAGAAGACCACAGAGACCTGGCAGCGGTGGTTCAGGACTATCAAACCTGCCAATCGGACTGTTTTAGTCAGAGATCTGTAACATAACTTGACAAAAGGATACGATTCCTATATAGTTATGTTGTAAATCTTTACATTACACATGACAGTCACTACCGAAGACGGCGGAAGAACTAATCTTTTCGCAAAGGAACCCACCATGTATATGTCTAAGGAAACCTTAGATCGTTATGGTATTGAGACCTATGCGGAGCGTGCCGAAAAACTCAATGGTCGTGTTGCTATGTTAGGATTTGCTGCAGCAGTGGTTTCTTATGTTACCACTGGTAGTGTCTTTTTCTTTGGTGCCTTTGGCATCTGACCACAACTATAGAGGACAGAACAATGACAGAAAGAGCAGAACGTATTAACGGTTGGGCAGCAATGATTGGTATTATTGCTGCAATGGGATCCTATGCCGTCAGTGGCCAAATTATCCCTGGTATTTGGTAGATTTATAATGCTTTTAACTCTCCATCTAAATAGGGTGGAGAGTTTTTATTGGTATGCCAAGAGGAAGTGTAACTAAAGATCTTATTGTTTGTGAGATACTGAAGTTGAAAAGAGATTTGGATTATGATACAATTGGAGAATGGGAATCGCCAAAAGGTGTTGCCCATAAATACTTAAATAAAATTCTAGACAAGCTTGACGAGTTTAGAGCATAAATTAAATTCGTTAGATGAGTAATATCAGATCTCCAAAAGAAGTTTTCAAGAAGAAGATCGCAGAAGATCTTGATAGTTCTTTGCGTTCAGAATTTAAAGAGGAATCTAAAGTAGTCAAGAGTCCTAAGATTTTCTTCAGGGAAGAAAAAGTTGCTCCTATAGAGGAAGTGCAACTCATCTCAGATCAATCTCCTGTTGAAGATATGATTGCTGATCTTTCAGTAGATGTAGCAATCTTGAAAGAGTCAGTTGTAGAAACAAAAAAATATAATACCGAAATTAATTTTATTAAACGGTATGTAAAACAGTTAGAAAAAGACATTTCTAACGACAATCAGTTTGATCCTTCAAATATCTACGAAGGTCTTACAAGGATCAGGCAAGACATTCAAAAGGTTAGATCTGAGATTCCAACTATCCCAGAACCTATTAGTTATGACAAAGAGTTTAATGATCTTACCGAGACAATTGATAAGGTAAGATCTGAGATTCCTACGGTTCCAGAGATTAAGTATTATGATGAAGACATTGATAATCTTCTAGAGTCAATCAACGGTATTAAAGATCAGATTGATAATTTTCCTGAGATTAAATATTATGATGAAGAAGTTAATTCAATTGAAGAAAAATTAGTTGAGATCAGAACTTCTATTACTGAACTTCCTAAAGTCAAGTATTATGACAGTGATATTGAAATGCTTCAGGAAAAATTAGAAGCAGTTAGGGAATCTATTCCTACTGTTCCTGAAGTTAAATACTATGATGATCAGGTTGAAGATCTGGAAACCAAGTGCTCTGTACTGAAAGAGATGATCGAAAATCTCCCAGAACTTCCTGAAGTCAAGTATTATGATAATGATGTAGATGATCTCTACAAGCAAATAAAAACAATCAAGGGGACAATCAAATGTCTACCTGCTCCAAAGTATTATGATACTGAGGTAAAGTCAATTTATGAAACCATTGAATCTGTTAAAGAAAGTATACCGGAGATGCCAGACATCCCCGAGATTAAATACTACGACGAAGAAGTTGAGATTTTGGAAAAAGACGTATCTTTATTATTTAAAAAGTTATCTGCAATAAAGATTCCAGATATAAAACCTTATCAAAAGAAACTATCTAACTTCTATGATGAGTTCAACGAAAGAAATAGTGTTATTGATTCTAAGTTAGAGCATCTTGAATCTGTTCTTCTTGATGTTTATAATGTTCAGCAAGAGCGACTTGAAAGAGAACTGATTGAAGAAGAAACTCAGAAGATCAAAGAAGAGATTACTGATGAACCTCCTGAAAATAAAACGGAGGATCCTCTTACACCTCTGAAGCAAGAGTTTGTTACCTTCAAACAACTTAGAGATCACTATCAGCTGTTCATAAGAAGAATTCAAACACAGTTATCTACTGTTGGTGGTGGTAATGAAATCACTACATTGACTGGATTAGATGATGTTGTTACTGCTGGAATAACAACAAATCCATCTATTTACGATGGAAAGTATTTAAAATATGATGGATCTATTAATAAGTTTATATTTGCAGCTGCCATTGGTGAGACAGGAGATTTCACTGGAACTCTGACAGGATTGTTTGATACTGACATTACAAATCTTCAAGATGGATCTTTAATGGTATATGATTCTAATGCTGCAAAGTTTGTTTTTGTTGATCCTCAAACATTCTTTGGCGTTAATGCCGATTCAAATCCAGATCCAAATATTGTTGATTACGGAACATATAATTAAGTATAAATAAAATTACGTAAGTACTAGTATCATGGCTAATAGGCTACAACTTAAAAGAGGAACTGGTGCTCCCGGAAGTATTTTTTATGAGGGAGAACCAGTACTAGATCTAAATGACAGTGCTTTATATGTCGGTAATTCCGGTGCCAATGGTGCAGGTGCTGGTACTTCAATTGCTAATGCAGAGACATATTTAGCATCACTTCAAATTCTTTCTAGAGCAACGACTGCTGGTCCAGGTGCTCTCAATCTTTATGAGGATGCAGATAACGGAACTAACAAAGTTCGTCTGATTGCTCCTGCTACAATGGCATCTGATCTGGATCTCACACTTCCAGCAACTGATGGATCTGCATCTCAGGTTCTGGCAACAGATGGTTCAGGTA
>Ga0208162_1000035_pt1 | contig 61363 bp, 68 predicted proteins | sample CB_VirMetaG_4_FD_184539 | JGI IMG/M metagenome (GOLD analysis project Ga0208162, IMG submission 184539) | Freshwater to marine saline gradient viral communities from Chesapeake Bay - CB_1508_1M Viral MetaG (SPAdes) (version 4) | ecosystem: Environmental > Aquatic > Marine > Coastal | place: USA... | reverse complement strand
GACCACGTGGGTATCAACAGGGAGACTGGGGAGCACGGGAAGATGTACTTCAACAACACTCTTGAGGACTGGATAGGGTATAAGATTGACAACAGAACGAAGTTTGACTTGACGATTAGCTCTGGCTTGGCACTGCTTGGTGCTCAAAAGGTTAAGGCCAAAAAACCTCCAGCCGACTTCTCCGATAGGGTGTTCTTGCGCAGATACAAGGGAAGATAGGATTTCCACTATATTTGCAACTGCATGCAATTCATGACTTCGCGGAATGTACAATAACAACAAGAAGTATTCGAAGAACTTCCCCGATCCCCTAGCGTCCAGGGATGTAAAGATGTCCAAGGACTACGGGATGAAGTACGCGAAGGCTATTGAAAATCAGTGGGGGAAGATACAGGACGAGCAGTCGCTCTACAAGAAGAGGGCTAGAAACTTTGAGAGGAACAGGGATTACGCCAACGGAGTTCAGGACACGAACATCTACAAGCAAATCCTGACGTCACTGGACCCCAACAATGGGGATGGCTCCTTGGTCAACCTGGACTACACCCCAGTTCCAATCCTCCCTAAGTTTGCTCGCATCGTGGTGAACAAGATCCTGTCGCGATCACCATACCCAAACCTCGAAGCTGTTGACCCGATCTCTACCTCTGCCAAGAATGCGCAGAAGCAGCGGATCATGAACCAGGTGCAGCTCAAGGATCAGCTCAAGCAGATGAAGGAGATGACTGGTGGCCTCGTCTTTGATCAGGACCCAGACAACCTCCCAGACTCTGTTGAGGAGGCGGAAATTTTCCTTGATACAAACATCAAGACCGACGCTGAGGTGGCGGGTCAGATCGCCACGAACCTCACGCTGGAGTGGAACGACTTCTCGGACAATACGTACAGACGGTGCGTTCAGGACTTGGTTGCCTGCGGCATGGCCGTGGTCAAGAGAGACAACGATCCCAGCTACGGAATCAAGACATCTTACGTCGACCCAGTCAAGTTCATCCACAGTTCTACCGACGACCCCAACTTCTCTGACCTCGTCTACGCTGGTCACATCAGAACCATCTCCATACAGGAGTTGAAGAGGATCGCAGGTGACGAGCTCGATGAGGATCAGTACAAGAAGATCGCTGAGAAGTCAAAGAACCACAACGCTGACTACAACAAGATGAACCAGGTGTACTACGATGACACCTTGGGGAGAAACGTCTACGGGTACGAGGAGTACATGGTGGACGTGTTGGACTTTGAGTTCATCTCTGTCGACTGCATGTTCTTCGAGGAGAAGGAGAACAAGTACGGGAACACTGGATTCTACTACGAGGGCTTTGACTACAAGGAGAAGTCTGGCAAGGGAGTGTACGAGAGAAAGCCTCACAAGATGGAGATCAGCTCTGTCTACGGGGGACTCCTCGTCTTGGGTTGTGATTACCTGATCAACTACGGCATCAAGAACAACGTGCCTCGTAACATGCACGACGTCACGAAGGCTCGCATGTCCTACTCTGTGGTAGCTACGAACCTCAGAGACTCAATGCCTAAGAGCATGGTTGAGAGCTGCATCGGATTTGCCGACATGCTGCAGATCACGCACCTCAAGATTCAGCAGTCCATCGCAAAGGCTAAGCCCGATGGATTGATCATCGACATCGAGGGGTTGGAGAACGTACAGCTAGGCAAGGGTGGTGAACTACAACCGCTGGAGCTTCACGACATCTACGAGCAGACGGGTGTATTCTACTACCGAAGCAAGAACGCTGAGGGTGGATTCCAGGGAGCACCTATCCAGCAGATACCCAACAGCATCCGAAACATCAACGAGCTCATCACGCTCTACAATCACTACCTCGGAATGATCCGTGACACCACGGGTATCAACGAGATGATGGATGCCTCCACCCCTAAGGGCGACACCTTGGTGGGTGTTCAGCAGCAAGCTATCGCAGCTGGCAACAACGCAACTTACGACATCACCAACGCATCCACGATCCTGTTCAAGCAGGTTTGCCAGGATGTTGTTAGGTGTCTTCAGATCATCCCACCCGATTCGCTGCTTATGCAGATATACATGAACGCGATCGGAAAGGAGAACATGAACGCCCTGTCTGGTTTCTCTGATCTCCCCATGTACAACTTCGGGGTTGTGATCAAGAAGGATATGGAGGATCAGGAGAAGGTCTACCTTGAGCAGAACATTCAGCAGTCGCTGGCTCAGAAGGAGATCGACCTTGAGGACGCCATGGCTATCAGATCTTTGAAGGACATCAATCAGGCTGAAAGACTCCTTGTGGTTCGCAGGAAGAAGCGTATGAAGGAGCAGCAGGAGATGGCTCAGCAGAACTCTCAGATGCAAGCACAGCAGGCTCAGCAGGCAGCCCAGGCAGCTTCTCAGGCTGAGCAGCAGAAGATGCAGCTTGAGTTCCAAATGGAACAGCAGAAGATGCAGATGCAAACTCAGATGGAGCTTCAGCTTGAAGAGGTCAGGCACCAGTACAGAAGAGAGATTGAGCTCATCAGGGCTCAAGCAACCCTAGGGTTTAAGACCGACGATCAGGACTTCAGAGAAAAGCTTGAGGTCTTCAAGGAGGGTAAGAAGGATGAGAGAGTGAAGAAGCAAGCAGAGGAGCAGGCAAAGCTCATCGACAAGAGAAAGGGTAAGGAACCGTTTGATATATCTGTAATCTAACATGGCAAAGAGAGTAAACCTAGACGTAAGCGAACGCCTTGACATTACGTGCAAGAGAGGAGATACGTTCTCCCTCACTGTAACCCTCAAGGACTCTGACGGCGATGCCCTCCCACTAGCCACGGACAATTACAGCTTTGTCATGCAGGTGAGAGAGGATGCTAAGTCTGCAGTCAGAAAGGGCTCCACTGGTCTTGTTATAGGTACCCCAGGGATCGGTAGCAAGGCTACAACCAAGAGTGGGGAGGAGGTTAGTTTCGAGCCGTTCGTCACTGACGATAGCGGGAACGTAACCATCACGGCGACTGCAGCTACGATGAGAAGAGTTCCATCTGGAGCTTACTTGTACGACCTGCAACAGATCAAGCCGAACACCACCACAGGTGTTGACGAGCACAAGACGATCTTGAACGGAACGTTTAGGGTTAACCAAGACATATCTGAAGCAACACTGACTGAGGCACGATGAGCGACATCACAGTAACAGTTCAGGACGGGGTTACTGTTGACGTCACCGTAGCTGGTGGCAGCTCTGTAACCGTCGACGCCCCAGCTTCTTCGTCAATCGAGGTAACAAACAAAGGGCCGAAGGGTGACACAGGAGCCACAGGGCCTCAGGGTCCGACTGGTGCTGGCGTCGCTGCTGGTGGCACTGAGAACCAGGTGCTTCAGAAAAACAGTGGTGTTGACTACGACACCAAGTGGAGTGCATATAGACTTCCAGGAGCTGATGGTTCCAACGGCCAAGCCCTTATTACAAACGGATCGGGCACCGTGTTTTTCGGGAATCCTTCGTCTTCGGAATCATCTGACAAGATAGAGTTGCCAGTCAGATTCGACGAGGCGGTTTCTAAGGGGGATCCACTGTACATCACTGGATACAACAACGGTCAGAACAGAATTACCGTTGCTAAGGCTGATGCCTCTGACTCATCAAAGATGCCCTCTATAGGTCTGGCCTCTGCTGACTACTCTCAGAATGATAACGGGGAGTGCATCTGCATCGGTAGTCTAGAAGATGTAGACACTCAAGTAGCTAACGACTTTCAGGAAGGTGATGTTGTTTACGTCGCTAGCGGAGGAGGTCTTACAAACGTAAAGCCCACGGGCACTAACCTTATTCAAAATGTAGGTAAGGTAGGAAGGCGTCAGCAGAACAATGGGGAGATTGTTGTCATGGCTATCGGTAGATCCAATGACGTCCCTAACATCCCTGACGGTCAGATATGGATAGGTAACGCCAGCGGTGTGGCTACCCCAACTGACTTTGCTGTGGCATTGGATTCAACCCCTCAGCTTGGTGGAGATCTTGATGTTAACGGAAACAAGATCGTAAGTGCTGGTGGGGGTGATATCAGAATAGAGCCAACCACTACTGGAGACGTTATTGTGAGACCAGTGACTGGAGAGATATCTCTTCAGTGTCAAACGGGGGTTGAGCTTGATGGCAAGTCTTTCCCTGCAAGCATCAAGTTTCTTGAAGCAGACACTCAGTCCCCTAGACACACCATAGCCTTCTATGCTCCCAACACGTGGGACAGTAATCTTATATTCACCTTGCCGTCGACGACTGGTTCTGACGGGCAGGTTCTCAAGACGAATGGTGGCGGAGTTCTTTCTTTTGTCGACAAGATGGATGATGTGTCAGACGACACTACACCCCAGCTTGGTGGAGACCTTGACGTAAACGGTAACAAGATTACGTCTGCCTCTAACGGTGACATCACCATCGACCCTGATGGTACAGGCGCAATCATCCTCAAGTCTGACGACATCCAGTTCGACGGTGCTGGTACGTTTCAGGGAAAGATCAAGCTGTACGAGTCCGACATAGCTGGCTCCAACTTTATTGCTCTGCAGGCTCCCTTGATGCTTGCCTCTGACGTCACTTACACGCTACCTACTGCTGGCTCTAGCGGTCAGTTTCTAAAGACAGATGCGTCAGGGGTTCTGTCTTGGGGGGATGTCCTTCCCAAGCAATCTGCGACTCACGAGGGCACTCTGAGCATAAAGAAGCTTGCGGGCAATACGGATGGTCAGATAGCTTTCTTTGACGACGACGGTGACAACTTTGTCATACTCAAGGCTGCAGACGCCCTTACCACTGACACCACCTTCATCCTCCCTACAGCTGACGGCAGTGCAGGTCAGTTCCTAAGAACGGATGGTAGTGGCAACCTGGCTTTCTCTACCCCTCCAGACACAAATACCAACTTAGGGAACAGCGACCTTACAATCTCTGCCAACAGAACTGTAGACATGAACGGAAGTTTCATAGACTTCCAAGACTCATCTGCAACGAAGTTTAAGATATTCAACACTGGAACTGCTCAGGGGACTGGAAGGTTTACTGTGGCGGGTAACGGTACGGCAGCAGGCATGCTTAGGCTTGGGGATGCCTCAGGAGCTACAAACATGATAGCTCTGCAGCACCCTGACTCAGGAGGCGGATACACACTAAAGCTACCGACGGCTGATGGAAGCAGTGGTCAGGTATTGCAGACAGACGGGAGTGGAAACCTTTCGTTTGCTACAGTGTCTGGCGGTGGAGGTAACACCTTCACTCAGGTGTACAACATGAACTTCTTTGACGACCTTTCTACTCTAAAGCACTTCATCCCTTGGAAGGATATCAACGAGCAAACATTCAACTATCAGGATGAATCTGCTCTTCTTTGCCCATTCGATGGAAAGGTTAAGTCCGTCTCTGTCAAGTACACTGCACTTACTGCCAGCGGAAACATAACCATTGGTCTTGAGACGTGCCCTACTGGGGTAAGCCCATTTACTAGTGGCAACTGGACAGTAGAGGAAACGGAGGTTCTTGCTGCTACATCAACAGATGATAACCACACGTTCCACTTTGTGTTTGACAACGCTCAACACTTTGAAGCTGGTGACATGTTGGCCATCAGCATTCAGCACTCTGCTGATATTACAGGCAACACTTACGTGCACGCTACAGCTGTGGTAGAGTTTGATACTTCTACTGACCTCGGATCAAGCAGCACAGAGCACGAATCCAACCCATAATGCTGGGTTGACTATCTTTACGACATGGCAAAGGATGCTAGACTTAAGGGTTTGCTAAAGAGAGCGGGCGTACGTGGAGTCAACAAGGCTAAGCGTACACCCAATCACCCAAAGAAGTCACACGTCGTGGTGGCTAAGAAGGGTGACAAGTTCAAGCTCATCAGGTTTGGAGAGCAGGGAGCCAAGACGAATCAAAGCGCCAAGCAACGCAAAGCGTTTAAGAGTCGACATGCAAAGAACATCGCTAGAGGGATCTTCAGCGCAGCATATTGGGCAAACAAGGTGAAGTGGTAATGAACACTGTCAAGTACAACAAAGGGGGTAAGCTTAAGATCTCACAGAAATCTGTGGAGGTCCCCCCTCCGTCTGGCTATCACTGGATGCAAGAGAACGGCAGGTACTTCCTAATGAAGGGCGACTACAAGCCTCACCCTGGGGCTGTAGCCAAGGCGAAGTTCAAACAAGTGAGCCATGGGTAAGAAGAAGGCAAAGAGCAGAGTCAACGAAGCGGGTAACTACACCAAGCCTAGCCTGAGAAAAAGAATCTTTCAAAGAATTCTTAGAGGTTCAAAAGGGGGCAAGGCAGGCAAGTGGTCGGCTCGTAAGGCTCAAATGCTTGCCAAGGCTTACAAGGCTGCAGGAGGGGGATACAGGAACTGATGGCACTGAAGAAGTCACAGCAGTCCCTGAAGATGTGGACCAAGCAGAAGTGGAGAACCAAGAGCGGTAAAAACTCAACACAGGGCAAGGATGCCACTGGTGAGCGTTATCTTCCAGAGGCTGCAATCAAGGCCATGTCCGACGAGGAGTATCAAGCTACGTCTCGAAAGAAGAGAAAGGATACGAAGGCAGGGAAGCAGCATAGTCGTCAACCAGAGGCTGCCCGCCGCATCGCAAGGCGGCACAGATAATTCTTGCTATATTTGCAACAAACTTTTCAAGATACAACTAAGCAATGGCAACTACAACTGCAACAGTAACGCTCTCCAGCTCTGACCTGACTGGTGATGCTCTGTCACTCTCTGCGTCAACGACGTTGACAAAGGCTGACTCTGTCACTGGGCTCGATCAGACTACTGGCGTAGCTCGCAAGATTTACACTCAGAACACGGCTGACGTCCTTATCGACGAGAGCTTGTACGCTGACGACAAGGCTCACAAGCTGTATCTCAGAAACCCAAGCACGGTTTCCACTGAGTACTTCTTGATCTCTGTCGGTAACGGTGCAGCAGATACTGAGATTGGTAGACTCTACGCTGGAGACTGGATGTTCATCCCATACAGCGCAGACACCAACGTCGACGTCGTCATCACTCCAAGTGTTGCGACCACGATGACTCTTGAGTACATGCTCATCCACGAGTAATGGGTACCGTTCGGGTAAACGTATCAGTCGCCACAGACAACGTGCTCGCCACGCCTGTCACGATCGTCTCCAACAAAGCGTTTGAAGCTGACTCTGGCAGTGTGACTAGGGTGAAGCTTGCGCCTGTGGCATCAGCTGCTGACAACCCCATCATTTACAAAGCTTCAGACAAGCTTGGTAGAGCCTACGTGTACATCAGGAACCTTGCAACGGAACTTGAAAAGTTTGTGTACCTGTGGGCAGATGGAGGTACTGACGACATTGTGATAGCAAAACTTGGGGGTGGTGAGTGCACGTTCATCCCTGTCCCGAATGGTCAAACATTTAGAGCCTACGGCACGGACGTCGATCAACTGATCGAGTACGCTGTCTTTGGGCTCGACAACTCATCTACAACACTAGGATAATGGCATACGATATTATAGAGGTAACAGTTGCTGTTGATGGCGACGCTGCTCACCAAAACGGTGATGTTCTTTTTCAAATGACGGAGGTGCCCTTGCCAGCTAGAGCCTGCAAGGTTGTAGACGCTTATTTTGAAGGAGAAGCGACACCAGTGCAAAACAACCTGATAAGCCTTTATTTCTTTAAGTCGAACGCAGGTGGTGAGCTCGGCCCGCTGAACGGCGCAGCAAACATAACCCCTGCCAACTTTGCTTTGAACAAGTTTATTGGGTCTACTCAGCTTTTGAGCGACGCCGACGCAGGCCTGTATGAGCTAGTGCCAACAATGATTGTTGCAAGAAGAAACAATGGAGTTGGAGCTGATACTGGCGGAGGCGAGGGAGGTGGTACTAGTAATCTGATTCTAAAAGGAGATGTCGACTACAACGGATCTACCCAGCATGGAGTCTACATGTCTGGATTCAATGCCGTAGGCCTTCCAGATTTTGATTCCGACAAGAACTGCAAGGTTATCCTTCACGTAGAATACTAATAGAAAACAAATACAATGGAAGAGCAAATTCAATCCAACGAAGCTCCTCAGGTGGAGCAACCACAAGTAGAACAACAAGAAGCGGAAGTCCAGGAATCATCACCTGGGCTTCAGTTCTTTGACAACGTAAACGATCTGGCAGCTAGCTTTGAGCAGCAACCACAGCAGGAAGAGCCTGTCGTGGAGGAGCCTCAGCAGTACCAGGAGTCTGCATACGTAGACCCTGAGTCAGCGCCAGTTCAAACCAACGACGAAGTAATCTCTGACCAAGAGGCGGAGCGTCTGATGCTGGAGTACATGGGCGAGAAGCTCGGTAGACAGTTCGGATCGTTCGACGACTTCAACACGTCAGAGCCAACTCAACAACAACTTGACGAGCGTGTAGAGGCTATCGCTCGCTTCGTTGACGAGACAGGACGCTCACCAGAGGACTGGTTTGCATATCAGCGACTCAACCCATCCGAGATGGATGACTACAACGCTGTACGTGTGCACATGGCCACTGAGTACGCATCACTGTCTGCCGACGAGGTGAACACTCTCATGCAAGGAAAGTACAAGCTGAATCCTGACATGTATAGTGAGGATGAGGTTAAGATGGCACAGCTTCAGCTGAAGATCGATGCTCAGAACGCCAAGGACGCTATCGGAAGAATGAGAGATTCTTACAAGCTCCCAGCCCAAGAGCAAGATCAGATGGAGGAGGACCCCATCATTACGGACGAGTGGATCAACAACATGAGCAAAGAGGTTGACTCCCTCACAGGCCTTGAGTTTGACTTGGGGCAGGGGAAGACCTGGACGTTCGGGTTGAACGATCAGTACAAGTCCACACTAAAGGAGAAGAACGCAAAGCTTGACGAGTTCTTCGACCCATACGTACGGGATGACGGAAGCTGGGACTACGACACGCTCTCTTCTCATCGCGCAGTGGTTGACAACATCGATCACATCGTCTCGTCTGTTTACAGACAGGGACTGAGTGACGGTCAACGCGGTGTGGTGAACAAGGCGGCCAATGTCTCATCCAAGGCACCAGTACAAAGTCAAGCACCAACTTCTAATCCGCTTACCGATCAACTAAGAAACATCATCGGTAACGGAAACAAAATGACTTTTAACATCTAAGACTAAGAAATTATGGCTACAGTAGGATCTCCTGGGGTAGGAAATAAGGCCGCGTTTACAGCAACACAAGACAAGTACACGACGGTTGACACCCTCCTCAAACTTAACAAAGAAGACAACAGAGATCTGTTGGTAAAGACTTACGGTGATCAGGGTATCACTGGATTTTTGGAATTGACTGGCGCAACCAAGTCTGCTGGTACGAACGACTTCGTTCAGTACTGGGAGGAGCAGCGCCGTCACAGAACTGTTGTTTGCGGTGCAAACGACGGTGGTACAGGTGGTACAGTGAACCTGGACGCCGCTCTCACAGCCCCTAACCTCATCGAGGCTCAAACGGTTGTGATGAACGCTTCATCTGGTGAGGTGTTTATCTGCACTACCGCTAACGATGTGTTCAAGCGTTTGGACGGATCTACGTCTAACACCGCATGGGCAGCGACGGATGAACTGATCATCTTGGGTAACATGTACGATCAGGGTACTGATCAGCCAACTAACTGGATGACCACCGACGCTGATAGACGCAGAAACTCCTTCATGATCGTCAAGGACAAGTACGTTGTGAATGGCTCGCAGGCTACCAACATCGGCTGGGTAAACATCGGTGGCGATTACAGATGGTACATCCACGGTGAGCAGGAAGCTCGTCAGCGCTTCTTGGATCGCAGAGAGATGATGATGCTCTTCGGTGAGCAGTCAGATTCTGGCGACACCATCTCTTCTGAGCCAGGTGGAGTTGCTGGTTCTGAGGGTTACTTCCAGGCCATCGCTGAAAGAGGCATCAACGTCACCAACGGCAGCGCCAACCCTCTCGATTCTTTTGCTGAGTTTGATAACATCATCCTTGAGCTCGACAAGCAGGGTGCTCCTTCTGAGTACGCTATGTACGTCAACAGAACTCAGGACTTGGCTATCGACGACATGCTTGCTTCTGGTATCTCTTCTGCGGTCACCGCTGGTCTCCCAGGTCAGTTCGGTGCATTCCAGAACTCACCAGACATGGCTGTTCAGCTTGGATTCAAGAGCTTCACTCGCGGTGGATACACGTTCCACAAGCACGACTGGAAGTTGTTGAACGATCCAACTCTGTTGGGTGCTTCTACAAAGTTCATGGGTGCTATGGTTCCTTTGACTCAAGTCACTGACCCACGCACTGGTACGAAGGCTCCAGCGTTGGAGTTGAACTACAAGGAAGCAAACGGATACTCTCGTGAGCTTGAGCACTGGGTACGCGGCGGTGGTGTCTTCGGACACAACGAGCTGTCTGAGGACATTGCAGAAATGCACTACCGTTCTGAGATCGCTTTGATCACTCGCGCTGCTAACCAGCACGTTGCTCTCAAGGGATAATTAACCTGAAGTGACGAGAAAGCCCTTCGGGGCTTTCTCTTAGCTTCATAATCTTTCAAGACATGGCTGATAACACAGTTTTCAAAGTAAAGGACTACAGCCCTGGAGCTGTAACTACATGCAGAAGCCTCTTGATCGAAGACGCCTTTGTTCAGGATTCAAGCGTTGAGGTCTCACTGAGACAGCCAGCTGGAACCATCTTGAGCAAGGCTGTGTTTAGATTTGACACAGCAGTCGATGCTGCTGCCACTTCTACCATCACAGTCGATATCGGGGCGTCCGATGACAAAGACGGAATCATTGACGGAGGCGTGATCATGGCGGCCAACGCTGCCGACCCAGCGGCTAACGCCGTAGTCGTGTTCGAGGAGACGGCCTTCATTGGCCAGCACGCTCCTGGTGCTACGACGGGAATCGCCACTGCGTCAAAATCCTACGCTGCCAAGGATAGAGACTTGTTTGTCACTATCATCACCAGCGACCACGCCATTGCAGCTAACGGTGACATCGCCGTCACCTTGTTCTTTGACGTAATCGGATAACGTGAAGCGTAAGTACTTTCTTTTTAGAAAGGAAGACCTAAGTCTGCTAAGCTCCTCCTCGTCTGACACGGGGAAGGGGCTTAGCGTCTTTGGAATAAGTGCAGACATGATGTCGTACATCACCGCCATTCAAGGTGGTGTCGTTCTGTACTTCAACAACGCCACGCCATACGAAGAGAGCGCACTCACAGACGGTGAGTCGTTTGAAAAGACTGCAGTCACAATCAACTGTGACGAGGGCAAGGAGGTTGACTTGATAGAGTCTATCATGAAGTTCCTTGGCACTGACAACTCAGACACCATCATGAGGTTTGACTCTGTTGATCAGAGGTCCGACATCAAGGAGGTGCGCACGTCGTTGTCCCTAGGGGCTTCTGTAAAATCCCACCCAATCAATAGGGTTACAAGAGAGGTCAGCTTTCAGACAGACAACAGCTTCACCGCTGCAACAGGTAACGTCGTAAACGACATTGACTTCCTGACGGCAGACAACAAACCCATCCTCGATCTTGAGGCGGAGAACGCCACGTTCAACGCAGGGTCTCCGTTCGAGCTCACGGCCTGGACCAACAGCGGAACGGGGGGTGCTACTTACAACGTGGATGCTGGCAGCTCCGTGGGTACGATCACCGCGACGACTGCCTCGGCTGGTGTAGGTATTGGGAAGGACATGGTTTCGCTTGGCGTAAACTCTCACGCAGTCCTTTCAAACACGCTCACAGTGAAGAGTGATTACACCGTGTACGTGGTTTACGCAAGCACATCAGGTCTTCAGGGACCTCTTTACGGTAGCACGTCTGGGGAGACAACAGGGCCGTTCAGGGTTGACGAAAACACAACCAAGTCGGTGACCACTGAAAGTACTTTTGGAGTTAGGCACGAGGACAAGGTTTCCACACCAGCCTTCTCTAGAACTGACGACACTAGCAGCGCTACTGAATACTACAAGTTCCCAAACCAGGACGACTCTACAGATCCAGACTATCAGCTTTGTTACTCGTTTGTGATCAGAAGAGACAACAAGTTCAACCTCTTCATGTACAACCACAAGGGCGACATCGTGGCGGCAATCCCTGCCAAGACAGACCCCAGGTTTGATGAGTACGGAACTCTGCCTGGTGACACGAGCGGGAACCTAGTGATCGATCAGATCGGAAGCTCAGGAGCTAACGTGACAACATCCTTCAAGGGTAACCTAGCTCGGTTCGGTGTGATCGAGAGGGACATTGGTGACGAACAATGTCGTAAATTAGCAGAGGACTTATTTAATCTATACAAATTCTAATGGAACAAACAACTAAGCGTCGTGCCACGAGCACGGCCAAGGCCGAATCAGCGGTCAAGGAAGCGCCTGCCAAGCAGGTAAAGAAGAGCGCACCCATCAAGCGCAGGGTAGAGGCCCCAACTTCTCGTGTCTACCAGACTGTGAACGGAGGTGGTATCGTTAACATGATCCAGTCGAAGGGCATTACAATCTTTGACGAGGAGAGCGGTCAGGTGAGAGAGATGCGCTACTGCCCTAACGAGCCCTCTATCTGGAGGGATGAGCAGAGTGACAGCGCTCGCAAGGAGGCCGTAGTGTTTCGCAACGGAAACCTTATCGTTCCTCGCACCAAGCCCAACCTGATGGAGTACCTCGACCGTCACCCTGGAAATCAGGCGAACGGTGGTAACAACTTCAAGTTGGTCGACAACAAGAAGGACGCACAGATAAACCTTGAGAAGGAGTTCTCCGTGAGCGAGGCCATCATCGCTGTCCGTGACAAGTCGATTGAGGAGCTCCTCCCTATCGCCATCTACTTCGGAATGAACATCGATCGCAACGCCTCTGAGATTCGATTTGACTTGCTCCAAAGAGCCAAGAAGAATCCGTCAGAGTTCCTTGGTGCCTTCGACTCACCGATCGTGAAGGTCAGAGCTCTTGTGAAACAGTGCGAGTCTTATCAGATCATCGCACTGAAGAACGACGGGGCTTACTGGTTCGACAGCAACAAGATGATTGTGGCCAACCCAGCAGGCCACGACTGCGACGACACGCTAGCTAGATTCCTCATGACAGAGAAGGGGGCAACGACCCACGCATCTCTAGAGGAGAGGTTAGAGAAGCTCGGTTGAGCTAGGGAGGGGGCCAAAAGGTCCCCTCTTTCTTTTTGTATATTTGCTACATGATTAGTGTAATTAGGGTGTTCAACGCAATCCGCGATCTCTGCAACGAGGATCAGAGAGGATTTGTTACGCCTGAGGTCTTCAACTCCTTCGCTGAGATTGCTCAAGAGGCAGTGTACGAAGACATGAAGGCTGAGTTCCTAGTCACAGACAGACTCAGAAAGTCCAACGCAGACCTTGGTGGGGCTTACTCTGTCAAGAGGGGTGGCTTGGATGTGATGTCTGATTACCTAATCGAGGATGACTTTGTCATCGGAACTTTCGACGATAACGAGGATAGGTTGATATTCGACAAGCCCAAGGACATGGACAGGCTCCTGTCGATAGCAGTTTCAAAGCAAGGGGATTCAGCTAAGCAGAGATACTGCGAGATCGTCTACGACATCGACAAGGTGGCGCCAATCCTTAGGAGCAACCTGTCGACCCCAACCGAAGATTACCCCATTGCAATCGTAACCAGCAACATAGAGATCATACCAGACACCATGACGGGGGTCAAGATCTCTCACTACAGGAGACCTACTTCTGTTTTTGTGAGCGGGGAGAACGCTGGTGAGGTTGATAGAAACGCCTTCCCTAGATACGTTCCCTCGCAGGCATCTACGGTCACAGGACTTGTGCTTCTTGATGCGGTCAACTCCAGGAACTTTGACCTTCCCAGGGACAAGTTCCAGGATCTTGTCAACGAGATCGCTGGCATGATGGGCGTTAGACTCAGAGATCCAATGATTGCTGGGTACTCTGCTCAACAACAAGCACAAGCATAACAGATGGCTAGGAACTACGTCACGCTCAAGCAAGTACTTGACGACTATAAGATTACGATGGATGCTGATGACTTTGTCAGCACGGCTTCTGACTCGGCACTTAGGAACATAGCCCTACGTGGGGTTAGAGAGATTGGGTTTGATGCGGGGAAGAAGGTTAAGTCACTGAAGATTGACGTCACGACGTCGAACGACACAGTACCCTTGCCAGATGACTTTGTTGATCTGATCAAGATCGGAGGTGTAGGGCAAGATGGTCTTGTATATGTGTTTGGTCACAACAAGAACATCAACTACTCTCAAGTCGAAGGCACTACGTACACGAACTCAGAGAGCGACCCTCTGTACAGAACTGACGAAGAATTTGTTGACAGCACCCCTGCCAACCAGCTTTATGATAGGAGTGACTCCAAGTCAGCCACCCCTGGTGTTTCTGACGAGGCCAACCCCACCAACGGATTTGACTCATACCTGTTCAGGAACTACCTCTACGGCAGCAACCTTAGAACCTTGTACGGTGTGGGCGGGGGACACATGAGTGGAGAGTACAGACTCAATCTCGATCAGAACAGAATCGAACTCAAGGCCAACTCAAGCGTGACTAAGGTTGTCATCGAGTACATCGCGGACGAAGCTCGCTCGACAAACCCCATGGTTCACGTGTACTGTGAGGAGGCGCTGAGGTGCTACATATACTACAAGCTGTGTGAGCGCAAGTCAAGCGTTCACGCAGGCGAGAAGGCTAGGGCCAGAACAGAGTACTACAACGAGCTCAGGAAGGCAAAGGGTAGGATGAACAACTTCACCAAGGAAGAGGCCCTGAAGACGATTAGAAAGAACTACAAGCAAGCTCCTAAGTACTAATGATTAACAAGGTCACGCCTAGGAAGAGAAACTCAGAGACAGACAAAAGACTTGTAGCGCCAGATCAATACACTGACGCTGTAAACATTCGAGTTGAGAACTCGTTCTCTGAGTCAGGTCAAAACTCTAGTGGTAACGTTGGGGTTGTAAAGCCTGTCAAGGGTAACACTCCAGCTACGATCAGTGGAATAACTGGTGAAGAGGGGATGACGGGCTACAAGATCCTGGGAAGGGTTCTTGACACCCCAACAAACTGCTTGTACTTCGCAGCAGCGAACGCTGATGCCTCCCTTAACGGGGTGTTCAAGGTTGACCCAGCTACTAACACAATATCTCCTGTCCTCCAGACGGCTTACTTCGCGTGGGATGGATTGGCCAATGTTGACATGTGCCTAGCCAGGAGCAAGGACGACAACGTCCTGATATACATGACCGACGGGGTCAACGCTCCATACAAGATCGACATAGCCTTTCACGAGAACAACACGTCAGTAACAGGCGAGCGTCTTTACGACGCCATCACCGTGTGTCAAAAGACACCGAACAATCCTGTAGTTGCTTCTTTCACATCAATACAAAGCAACCCTTCAAACTTCAAAAGGATTAACGGTGTTCAGTTTGCTTATCAGAACATCTACGAGACGGGGGAGATATCTGCGGTTTCTTCGTACTCTAGCCTCATCGTGCCTCCCCCATACTTGAACCAAGGTTCAGGTGACTTGAGTCAGCTTGATGCGTACAATGCTATCAGTGTAACCATACCAGCACAACCTGCGTCCGTTGAAAAGGTCAGGCTTCTAGTAAGGTTTGGAGAATCAGATCCGTTCTACGTGATCGACGAGTTTGATAGCAGTGGAGATGTCATATCGAACACCTTTACAAACAACGAAGTTCTTAACACCTTGCCAGAAAAGGAGTCAAACAGACTGTTTGACGCTGTCCCTATAAAGGCACTCACAAACGAAATTCAAGAGGACAGACTCTTCTATGGGAACTACACAGAGGGTAGGTACAACACCCAAACCAAAGAGAGTGATGCCACGACAACGGCAACCCTGACTGTTAACTACGCAGAAAGACCAAACGACTTCCAGTCTCTAGAGATAGACGTTGAACCTATGGTCTTGAGGATGGACAAGTCTGCAGAGCTTGGAGACGCTGTTGACGGGTACTGCAAGAACAGGATGGCTGGCTTTAGCATAAAGCTTAGAGGAGGCATTGAAGAGACTATTGCAGCTGGCTCTGTTTTTGCTTTTGATCTAACCTTTCAGCCAGACAAGAACTGGCACCTTTACGAGTCGTCAAGCTCATTCCACTCAAACAACGAGCTGTATAATTTTGACGCCGCAGATACAGGGGAGATAGGTCACAAGTTTGCAAGTAACTTCAACTTCAACTACTTGTCGAACCAGAGTGATTTTGGAGGGTCAAGCCATTCCCAAGGTGTAACAAATTCTGAATACTACTGGTCGAGATCTTGCTATGGCTTTCCAAACCAATCACCTGGCAACGGGTCTCCAAACGGATCTCCAAGAAGAGCACTTAGTGACGCGCTGTTTGGCGACGAGGCTCCTGCTACGTGGACACCAAAGAGTGGCCCCTACAGAAATCAGCCGATGGAGTGCATCTACGGTTCCTCTCCAGCCAACCCAGTAATTCTTCGTGGTGGTGACATATACTTTTCTGTAAGGTTTAGGACGCTGTCAGATCTAACTGCGTCTGCAGCGCTCCAGCGCTTAACCGCAATCCTTTCTGAACAAGACCCAGATCAGATAGGGTTGCTGGCGGACGTAGAAATTCTTAGACAGGAGACTAGAGGTGGGTATCAGATAGACCTTGGTGTTGGACAAAATGCTAAGAAGAGATTCTCAAGATCTTCAAACTTTTCAGACCTTGTCTGTCATGTGGGTCTAAAGACAGTGCAAGGGGACAGCAATTCAAGCTACCTTGACGACAACATCCTTGATGGAGGAACGATGAATGCATGCGGCTACTTTGCCGTCAACAAGGCAGACCTACAGTTTAGACTTAGAGACCTTAGCGCCGTTGCTCCTCACACCAGTATTGGTGGATCATCAGATGGAGACACAGAGAGTTACTTTCTTGCCATAGATCTTTCGTCAATCAAAGACGTTGAAATTGTTACGTGTGTTCCAGTTTTTGAGCACACTGTTCTTGGAGGTGTCTGGCAACATTCCTTCAACTACCCTCCTTTTGACGCAAGGTACAACTCAGCTACACTTTTTCAAAGACAAGCACCGTTTAAGTACAAGGTTGCTTTCGGGACAAGCAACACCGCTGCCGAAGAAGACACAAACTACATAAACAACAACGACATATTTCAGTACGATGGCCTTCCAACGTTAGGGAATGGGATATGGGAAAATCAAACTGCGACTCAAACACAGCTAGTTGGAGGGGTTCAGGGAACTGACGCTATGCACGTGCTCAATCACATGACCACCGTTGAGGCGTGGGTAGCTCATGGGTCAGCAATTACAACCTCTCAAGATTTCAGACTTAGCGAGGGTCAGGCTAGAACTTTGTTTAGCCCAGCTTTTGAAAATTATGCTGACACTATAGGGGCTGTTGCAATTGGTACTGAAAATCAAGAAGGCATTGCCAATGTTTATCAGGTCATGGCTAACTGGGGTCTTGGCAACTTCAACGCTTCATACCTTCAGGAACAGCCATTGGGTATCAGTGACCTTGAGGCTCAAGGTGACTTAGGTACAGATGGTCTTAGCCCTGTCCAGCACATGATGATGTGGTTTGGGGTGTTGACTCCAGCTGGTGGGGCTATAGTTGACGACGACGACGACGGGGACGGAGGCGTTCAAGGTGGCACTAGACCTTCAGGAAGATTGGCTGAATCAACACCTCTTTTCAGAACTTATGATGACTACGTAGACAAGGCGACTGAGCTAGGTCTTTTCGATGACAGCACTGGGGCGCTGCTTGGGAGCGCTCAGTCTTTTGTAAACTTCAGCTCCTCGATGGTGGATGGTGAGGGAGGCATTGGTGGGTGGAAGGGTTCTCTGAGTCAAACTGCTAAGGCGTTTGCTCCTGTGGCACAGGAAAGAGCCTACTTCAACCCTGGTGTTGGGAATTCTAACTGGGGTCCTTTTTATACTCAGTATCAAAATCAAGGTCTTGATCCTAGACAGCAGCCACAGCTAAGTTTTACAGACGAAGAGATTGACGAAGCCTTTAGAAAATTCACAGGGAAGATAGAGGGCAGCGTTCCTAGTAGCATTGTTCTTAACGGCACCTGGGGCTTTGGAGTCAGGATTGTCGTAGACACATACCTTAGGGACACGGGTAGCACGTATGAATCACCTCTAGGAGACAGCAACCAATCCCTAGAAGACTTTTTGTTGTTCGTCTATGCAGCGCAATCTGACAGTGAGCTTCAAAGCTCTTACAATGAGCAACCTTACTACCCTCCTGGAAAAATTTTCGGGGGTCCAACACTTCTTGGCTTTCACTTTCCTTTTCAGTACTTGTTCCCTGGAGTTTTAAGGCCAACCAAGAGGATGGAGTCAACCGTAGACAACTGCACTTTGCTTGGTAAGTCGAACGGATCTCTCGAAGACCTAGCCAACTTCCCGCTGAATATTGTCAGTGGGTACAGTCAGCTGGGTAGCTATGACATTAACAACGGGGTGTCTAGGCTGTTGCCTACAGTTCCTGGATACTTGGCGATCAACAGCGAGGATTCACTTCAAGATGAAAGACCCTCGTCAGTGGAGGTTCTTTCTGAGAATACTTTTGTGATTCAAGGAGATGCCAACCAAGACTCCTACAAGAGTTTCAAGCGGTACGCAAATCACAACCTAGGGATACTGTACTACGACTACTTTGGCAGGCCTGGATCAGTGATACCGTTTGATCCAGTCTACGTTGGAGGGTATGGTCAAGACACAAACAACGGAGTGACCTCTATCACCGCAACATTTAACACCTCCGCACCTCCAGACTGGGCTCATAGCTACAGGTTTGTTTACGGTGGAAACACCTCAATAGGTGACTTTGTCCAGTACACTGCAGGTGGAGCGTTTGTCGGGTACAAGGCATTTGACGGTACAACGGAAGAGACTGATGGAAACATTTACGTCTCCTTGAACTACCTACAAGAAAACTCTGAGGTTTCATATACGAAGGCTTTTGGGGCGGTATCAAATGCCAACGAAGACTTTCTGTACAGATACAGCCCAGGCGACAAGCTTAGAATTATATCCTACTTTGATGGGGATGACATAGAAACAAGGCAGTTTCCGATCAACTATGAATTTGATGTTCTTGATGTAGTCACCCTAGCCAACAACGATTCAAATCCAATTCACAACCCAAACAACGGCAACGTGCCCAAGTTCAAGCAAGGTCAGTTCCTGGTTCTCAGGAACAACCCGCTTGCTTCAGGCTTTACTTATGGATCAGTTAAGGCTGGGTCGAACCTGCCTGAGACTACTGCTCACAAGTGGAACAACAGGGTTGTCTTTGAATTGTATTCGCCAAGAGCTCTGAGGGATAGCGATGAAATCCTGTACAGGGAGGTGGGTCCAGCGTACAACATTGTAACTCAACAGGTCGAAGGAGCAACAGTTGCTACGCACGAAGCCCCCAATCACACAGTTACCGATGGTGACGTGTGGTTCAGAAGCACGGCTCTTAACATGCCACCAATTCAGGGTCAACAATTCGCCAACATCATTCAAGAAACTGGAGCATCAAGCCCAAGGTTTAGGGACTACTTTGTCGAGTCATATCGATTCACCGACACGTTCCCTAACACCAAGGTTTCTGGTAAGGGTAAGCCGTTCATCTACTCTCCAGACGCACGCGAACTCAACAAGTCGTCGTCTATCATCTTCTCAGAGCTCAACCCAAGGTCATCCAAGTACAACAGGTTCTCAACGTTTGACGCAACGACAGCAAACTTCAAGAACGTACCCAACGATCACGGTTCAATACAGATGATCATGAAGGATGGTGACTCTTTGGCGACGTTCCAAGAGTCAAAGATGAGCATGCTGCCTGTCAACAGGAGCGTCTTGTCTGATGCCTCAAACTCAGCGACACTGCTAGCGTCAGCGCAAACTATTGGTAATCAAGTGTTTGTTCCTGGAAGCTACGGGGTGGGCACGAATCCAGAGTCTGTCCTTTACGTGGACGGGTTTATGTACTTCGCGAACCCCAAGAGAAGGGAGGTGTACAGGTACGCTCCGTCTAGAGGCGTGGAGGTTATCTCTGACTCTGGAATGAGAGACTACTTTGAGGAGCTGTTCAAGGAGGCCAATGAGACCAGTAAGGTTGTGTCAGGCTTTGACTATCAGAACAGCGAGTACCTCATTGACTTCGTTCCTGAAGACAGTCAGATTACCTACTCAACCTCCCCGACTTACCCAACGCTCCCAGCGGGCACTCCGCCCGAAGAGGGTGAGAGGCTTGAGAAGGGGTTGATCCCTCCTCTGGTAGTTACAAGAAAGAACGGCAAGAACAACAAGACGGTTTACAGCACCAAAGCCACCACCTTCAAGAAGGTCAATCGGGCTGGGGCCAATGCGATCTCAAAAGTCATGGGGAATGTCGTCCCATCCGTGCGACGCGCAAACTCAAGAAGAAGCTCATACTGATCAGGTAAAAGAACAGGCAAGATGATTATATCATTTGGACACAACGACGGTGAGTGGAAGTCTAAGTACTCCTTCACCCCTAAAAGCATCATCAACAGCGCCACGTCTCTGTTCTCAAAGGCCGAAGACGTTGACATCCATGAGCACAACAAGGGGGAGATTAACACGTTTTACGACACGAAATCGCCTTCGCTATTGGGTGTCGCTTTTAACGACAACCCATCGTCAAACAAGATATTCAAGACCATCTCGATAGAGGGCTCTGAACCAATCGTTCAGAAGCTTCACAATTTTGCCCCCAAGAAGTCTACAGACTCACCATCATCCAACAACTTTGTGTCCACGACAGAGGGTGAGGTCAAGGGTGGGATCATATACCATGGACTGGAGAGGTCTAGCGAGCTCAGGAACGGTGCGTCTATGCACTATGTTGGCGAAATAACTGACATCCTACCTAACAACAACGTAGAGGGCTTGTTAAGTGTCAATGTTGACAACTCCTCTAGCGACTACATTCCAAGTTACGATGCTGTTTACGGAATCTATCTGCCAGACAGCAACGAGTTCTACTTCGGAGAATCCCAAGGCACTCAGCAGGGATTAAATCTTTGCGACATAGTCAACCTGTTGGTCCTGACAGACTCGTACGATGTGTCAACTGGTGTTGATGCTGACGGTGTCATAGACTCCGTTACTGTTTCAATTCCAGTTATACCAGACACAGACCCATCAAACATATCGGTCAGGGCTGTTAGAGGTCAAGGAGAAATTGAGGGCTTGTTAAGTGAACAGACAGAAAGCTTTTACTCGTGGACTATACAGCTCCCAGACATCAGCGTAAGGTTTGGAAACTGGACTATTCAGATAATACCAGACAACACGTCAGAGGACCCTCCTGTGTCTTGCGATCCTGTGGACTTGCAAACTATCAGCATCCAACCCCCCAAGCCACAAGATGAGCAAGAGGAGGAGGAAGTCATTAGCTGCCAAGATTTTGTAAATCAAAATTTTGACGTTCAGTTTGGTTGGATCAAAGATCAAGAGATCTCTGATCAATATGTTCCAAACAGTGGAGCCATGATAGTGTCTTTTTCTGAAGACATCGGAACGCCTCCGATAGGCGCAGTGCTTGTTGAAGAGGAAAGTGGCCTCACGTTAATAGGGAACACGGCTTCGGGAGTGTCAGCAACATGGACAGACATTCCAGACGGCAGATACAGGTTCTACGTTTACGACTCAAACCCCAGCCCTGATGACCTTTCGCAGGCGTTTATCGATGGGGTTGTAGGGTGCATCTACGAAAGCGATATATACAGCTTTGAGTTCGAGCCCCCAGAAATCTTGCCACCAACGTGTCAAGAGGTTCGAGATTATGTTCTTGACAACGCATCAGCCTTTTCGACCCTGCCGACGCCCACTTCCTATCAGATTAATGTGGAAATTCCTTTTAACGAAGATTTTACATCAAGATTTGAAGATTTTGAGGTTTGGAAATTCAGCGGCATTGGATTCGATTCGCTGGAAGGAACCTTACCGCTGGTAGATGAATCTGGAAACCCCGCTCTAAACGCCTTCTTCGTTCCCGCTGAAAACTACCTAGCATTAGACGGGGAAGGCTTGAACGTGACGTATAGTCTGGCATCTTACTTTATTGTTGGTGGCCCACCTCCCGATGGAAATTACTTTTTGAAACTTTTCTTAAACGATGGCAGTAATCAACCTTGCCCAACAGTACTTTTGCCCCTTACTTTATCCGATGGTGGCCTAACCGTAACCATTCAAGGAGAGACTGACGAGACTGCCCCTAGATTTGGAAGCACTTGGCCAGGCAGACTGCAGGACACGAATTACAGTGGGGATGTAGGTGTGTCTGACCTTCTGGATCTTTTGTCGGCATTTGGTCAGACAACAACGCCAAGTGGTCCCTTTGATCCTGTTTATGGGGTTCATGCACAATCCGCTGCAGGATCTTTTGTTAGCGATTCAAACTATGATGCCTCAGTCAACGTGGGCGATCTTCTTAACGTTCTGTCAACGTATGGAACCACCGATGAAAACCACCTAGGCCCTGGCTCTGTCAAGTACCCAGATCTCGGCACAGATCTGCAGGCGTACGTAGGTCCAGACGACTTAATTAACCCCGCTTACTTTTTTGACAGCAATGGGGAGCTTATCCCAGGCGCACCTGACCCAAGAGATTACGGTCCAGTAGAGGGGTCTGTTGAGTTCTTTCAGCAGAACCAAAGGGATTCTCAGTCAGAGATAGCATCAAGAGACACGTCAGGAAGAGTAAGTTTTAACGATCTCAAAAATCTAGACGGGATGACGCCTGCCTTAACTCCTCCTCAGGAGGGCACATTTCCAGCAGTGAATCCTGGTGTTCCGTCTGAATACTTTATTCAAACGCTATCAAGTTCGGCTCTCAACTTTTTGCTAGGAAACTCAGAAGAAAGTTTTCCTTCAAACGCTCAGCTGTACGCATTCAAGAACACGGAGGTGTATGGGGATGATCTCAGGGGTCAAACATCGGAGATGCTGATGGATTTGGGTAGTGAAGACTTCGAGCTTTTCGCTGTCAACCTAAACTACGAGCTGGTAAACGCTGACCACACCAGGTAATATTGATTAAATTTGCAACCATGAGATCCCTAAAAGACGAGAAAAAGGTTAAGATGTACCAAGACAGTGGCTTCTTTAGTGGGCTAGGAGACATTGGCTTTGGCGACGTTCTCAACGTCGGAATGTCAGTGGCATCTGGCATACGAGCGAGAAACCAAGCCCAGGATCAACAGCAGTACTATCAAGACCTAGCGTCAAGAGAGCAGGACAGATTCCAGCAGGCAGAGGGTTTGTACAACAGAACCCTTCAGGATCTCATGAACACGGAGAAGTACGGGAAGGAGGAGTTCCAAATGGGTCCTGAAGCTGCAGAGGCTAGAGACGCAGCCAACAGAGCTGCTGAGATGATGGTCGACAGCGCTAGGGAAAAAGGGGAGCAGAACACAGCGTCAATCCTCAACGTCCTTGACGGTGGTGATCCAGCACAGGCAGCCCTTGCCATAAGCCAGCTCGACGACATCAGTGGTGGTGTCACAGAGGCAGAGCAAAAGGCTGCGGCCATATCAAATCAAGCCAACCAAGCGTACGGTGCTGAGGCAGCCAGGATCAGAGAGAACAACGTCGGAGTCAGGAATGACAACAGGGCTAGACTCGCTGCCCTTGCAGGCCTTGAACTTCAAAGAGGGGCTGGCGGTATGGACGACACACGTCAGATCCAGGCGGAGATGACGGCAGCTGGCATAGACCCCATGGGTGAAGGTATTGCTACGGGAATTTCTTCTTACGGAATGTTTGAGCGAGGGGGTGAGGTGCCTGAGGAAGACGAGTTTGTAGGTAGAGAGGGTGGTGTTTCGGCATCCACCACTGATGGTAGGGAGTTCTCACACGACGAGAACCCCATCCACATGATCGACAAGGAGGGGCAAAAGGTAGGGGAGCTGACAGGAGGGGAGTACATCCTAAACCCACAGCATTCTGGAGACATCAAGAAGCTCGTGAAGAAGGGTGACGCTCAGGGTCTGCTTAACTACCTTGACAACCTGTTGTCAAAACCACGATTTCAATAAGCATGGCTCAAGAGTTTAACATTCAGTTCCCGTCGAGAGGTCAGGGAGGATTGCCTCAACCGTTTCAGACTGGCAAGAGTGCAAAGGATAGGATCGTTGGTGCAGCCCAGCTGCGTCAGCAGAAGCTGAATGAGAAACGGCGACGGCTTGAAAGGGCTCAGCAGATAGATAGGCAGGACCTCAAGGCCACCGCAGGTTACGAAATTGGAAGCCTTTCCGACTCTCTGAGACCACTGTTTCAACAGGACGTACAGCAAGTCAGAGAGCTGATTCTCACTAGCGACAACATCGTGGAGCAACAGCAGGCACTTAACGAGCTTGCCTCCACGTGGGAGTGGATGAGTGCTCACAACAACGATACCGTTCAGGCCGCAAGGAAAGCGCACAAGGGTGTCGCGTTCTCAGACCCTGCACAACAAAGGGCTGCGTCTGCAGGTCTTGACGTGGGGATGGAGTTTGACGAGGACCCATTGCACTTCGCCGAGGTCGAGATGAAGTTCAACAACTTCTTTGACCCATCCAAGGCCAAGAAGATTGACGGAACGTGGAAGGTCGAGAAAGAACCTGGGGTGTTCGTGGACATCAGAGAGCTTGAGGAGTACGGGAACGCAGAAGTCTACAGCCCTAGAACCAAGAACGTTGACGTGGGCACGATCACTGACTGGGCTACAGATCAGAGCATCCAGCGTGTTGTAAACCTTGACGGTGAGTACAGCGAGGACAGAGCGAAGCAGTTGTACCAGGAGCAGGTAAGGCTCAAGAACAAGGACGGCAAGACTCACAGGGCTCAGATTCTCGTGACGTTGAACCAGAGAGGTACGTCGCCTTTCCTCACGCCAGAGCAAGAAAGATCCTTCATCGAGGGTGTGCCCATGAACAAGGAGGACGAAAGCTTTGACCGCATGTTCAACGAGGCTGTTGAAATGGGTGAGCAGATCTTCATGTCCTCAGTGGCTGGCAAGCCGAAGCCTAGCGAACAAGAGGCGAAGAAGAACAGGTTCATGGAGTCTGCTCAGCAGACCCAGTTCACTGACGACAGTGGCTTTGGTCACACAGGAGCTGTAAGATCGCTGGGTGGTGTCGGAGAGATGGTCATCCAAGACGAGGCTGGTAGTGCGATCAAGGTTACACCCACCCACGTTTACGTTGACGAGAACAACAACCCGTACCTGGAGTACGCTTCGATGAGCGAGACTGGTGATCAAAGAAGCCATGTCGTACCGCTTGAAGGAAAGGCTCTTGCCGAGATTGACCTGGCCCTGAGAACCAAGCACAACGTCTCGATTTCAGACCTGTACACGGAGAAAAAAGAGGTTGAGCAGAAGACTGGTGCTGGTATGCTGGACGACATAGGCGTTCAGGAGGCTTCTGAGGCCCCTACAATCAATCCAGAGGAGCAAAGCGTAGTCGAGGTCCAAGACACTCCAGAAGTTGTCCAGAAGGCCACCGCAGAGGCTGCGGCTGTGACGCCTGAACCAGAGCAAGACGGAAGAGCTTTGACGTCAGGAGTTAGACTCCCTGTTGATTCACCCCTTGTGACCAAGGATGTAACTCTCAACCAGCCTAGCACTCGAAGCGGAGTGTTTGACAAGGTTGTACAAGAGGAGGCGAAGAGTGGTATGGGTATGGACAAGGGACAGCTCGCAGAGTTTTTCTCAATCCCGTCCGTAAACAACAAGCTCAAAGAGCTTGGGATCAACGAGACCACAGTTGGTCAGGACAGACCGCTTATTGGTAGTGCGCTTGAGACTGTGTTCGGTGGGCTTGGCTACAAGACTGCTGTGACAAAGAACGCGGACAAGGTTCTTGAGTTCTTGAACTCTGACGAGGGGCTGGAAATGCAGAGAAAGTACCTTCTCATGGGGGCTCCTGGCCAGGCGCAAGACAACGCCATGGACGTCTACCCTACTGAACCTACGGCAGTGCCAGAGATTGCAACTCAGGGTCCAGGACAGCAAGGCATGTCACCGTCAACAGCTCAAGAGGCTGCAGACATGGCAGCGCCACCAGTAGTCCAACCACCTCAGCAGCCTCCCGTTGTAGAGGAACCACCAATCAGACGAATGTTCACCATCACCCCAGAGGCGCTCACGTCTGGGCAGAAGGCCATGGTGTCAGGACTCGTCAGCGAGGGGGCTTCGGAGCCTGTCGCTACGGCGATCACGTCCGTAACTGAGAAGGAGTCTAAGGGCAAGCACGACGCAGTGGAGAAGTCTTACGAGAGCAGTTCTCCAGACAGGATCCGAGAGATCTTCAGCAGAGCAAGAGGCTTGAGTGACGCAGAAATCAACAGGCTCAAGTCCAACCCAGAGGATTTCTTTGAGTTTGTATATGGAGGCCGCATGGGTAACAACGAGCCTGGCGATGGGTACAAGTTCCGAGGCAGGGGTTTGATTCAGTTGACTGGTAAGGACAACTACGCGGACGCTAGCCTTGCTGTGTTCGGCGATGACACGCTGATTCAGAACCCAGACTTGATTGTCAAGAACCCAGAGGTTGCAGCTCAAGTTGCAAACTGGTACTTGATGTCCAGAGGTCTTGAGCAGTACATCCCAGCCGACACACTGTCAAACCCTAACCCTTCAGAGCAGGAGATCCAACAGATTCTTGACGCGACGTATGCGATCGTCGCTGGGGTGTCACCAGACGAGGTGCAAGGACGCCCTCTGTACCAGCAGGGAATGGATAAGATGCAGACCTGGTTGACTGGAGATCGCTAATCCCTAGTTGGAATGGGGTATATTTGCAAGTGAGTGTAACTCGCTAGCATTTATACATGGATCCAGTAAGACAGCTATACGATCAGCTCCTACAACAGGGGTTGTACACAAAATCATTTCAAGAGTTTCAGGGGCAGTTTGCCACGGCTGGTGCACAGCAACAGTTGTACGACAACCTGCACAACCAAAACCTGTACACCAAGTCTTTGGAGGACTTCCAGTCTCAGTTCTTCACGCCAGCTCAGCCTGCCCCCGACCCTGTCAGGGATGACTTCATGAACGAGGCTGTCAAGAACATGACTCATCAACAGGCAGAACAGGCCTGGGAGGTTACTCAGCCTAAGAAGAAAGAGGAGAGGTTCATTGAAGGAGGCGTCGGAGACGCAATCAACAGCCTTGGGTGGTTTGGTGATTTCATTGACGACATGTACGGGTACGTCAAGTCTGGTCAACAGATAGGTGCTTCACAGGATGAGGTTCTTGAGGCTGCCTTTGCTGCGCCAGAGGAGCTGACAGAAGACATGATCTCAGACTTTTACAGTCAGACTTACGATCAAGGAGCCAAGACTGAAGAGATGCAAGCCTTCCAGAAACAAATTCAGGAGGGTGGCGATACGTTTGGCAACACGCTTTACGCTTACTTTCAGAACCCTTCAGTCATTGTGGGTCAAGCGCTGGAGTCCGTGTCTATGCTCGCCAACAAGCAGTCCTTGTCAACCATAGCAGGATCTACTGCTGCGGGAGCTGGTACTGGCGCCACTGCTGGCGCTATAGGCGGATCAGTTGCGGTGCCATTGATAGGTACTGGAGTTGGCGCAGGAGGGGGAGCTACTGTTGGAGCACTGGGAGGATTGAGAGTGGGGATCGGATTGGCTAGCGGAGCGGTTGAATCATCCGCTATTGTAGTGGACGCCTTCAGAGAGAGAGCAGAGAGGGAGGGTAGAGAGTACAACGAAGACACTCTCGCAGAGTACTTGACCGACAAGGAGTTCATGAAGAAGGTTCGTCGCAACGCTATTGCTGGTGGATCTACCGTCGCAGTGATTGACGCAGTAACTGGTGGTCTTGGCAGTGCGGTTGCAAAGAAGCAGGTTGCAAAGGGTGCTAGCAAGACTGCTGTTGCTGTAACACAGGCTGTAGTAGAGGGGACTGGCGGTGCCATTGGTGAAGCAACAAAGCAGAAGGTGATTGGCAAGGACTTGTCTCCATCTGAAATTGTCGGGGAGTTCCTTGGAAGCACACCAGGCTCGGCGCTTAACGTCCTGATCAACGCCGCCACACCAGGTCAGTACACCATCACGTCAAAGGATGGGAAGACTGTTGCTCACGATCGTAAGACGATGGCCGAGTTCATCGAAGACTCTACACCAGAACAGCTTCAAGAAGTTGACATCAACATTGATAAGGACAAGGACCTTCTCGATGTTTACAACAAGAAAGTAGGATCGCTGCAGGGGCCAAAGATCGAAACAGAGGGTGATGGTGAAGAGGTTTCTGAAGAAATGCAGGCGAAGCAACAGATTCTTGAGCAGCACCGCAACGGTCAGATCACTGAGGATGAAAGGGATCAGATGATCGCCAGCATCACAGACGCATTCACAAAGAAGCAGGATGAGAAACTACGTAAGCCACCTAGAGGCCGTCGCCTTTTTAGTGAACCAGCCAAGCCTGCTGTCAACGCTGCTAGGAAGTTCAGAGAGGCAGCAGTAGACGCACCCGAAGAGGGGACTCCTATAAGGAAGGTTGACAAGCCCTTTGCCATGCGCATTGCTGATGCGTTCGAAGCGCTTGAGCACAGGCCTGAGGACGCTGAGGTTAGGGAGGCGTATCAAGCCATGGCCGACGAGACGGAGGGTCAGTACGAACTTCTCAAGCAAGAGGGGGTAGAGGTAGAGATTTACGAGGGTGACGGTGAACCATACGCCAACTCTCAGGCCATGCTTGAGGATCTCAACAACAACAACCACCTGTACATCTTGTCCACTGAGAAGGACTTTGGTCAAGCAGGCATCACCGAAGCACAGAGGGCAGAGAATCCGCTCCTTAACGAATCCAAGTTTACGGACAAGAACGGGAAGCCAATGCTCATCAACGATGTGTTCAGAGCGGTGCATGACTTCTTCGGACACGGAGAGAGAGGGAACAGCTTCGGACCTATAGGTGAGGAGAACGCTTGGGATGTGCACGCTCGCATGTACTCTGACAAGGCTCGCAGGGCTATGACCACTGAGACCAGAGGTCAGAACAGCTGGGTGAACTTCGGCCCTCAGATGAGGAACGAGCAGGGGGAGCTTATCGCTCCTAACGATCCTGGCTACTTGTCTGCCAAGGACAGGGCGTTTGCTGAGCAGAAGATGGGGTTGCTCCCTGAGGAGTTCTCAGATCTCCCAGCACGAGCAGAACCAAGAACAGAGACAAGCCAGGTTGCTGATCAAGCGGGCGTGTCCCCAAGGAACTTGAGGGAGTTGACGAAGACTTATCAAGACGTGTTCGGCCTCGACTTAAACCAAGCATTGTCTGCTGCTGTCGTGTCTGACAGGATGGTGGGTACCATGGCAGAGCGCAACGGTATATCCAAGGAGGAACAGTACGCTCAGTTTGAGTTCGTGCAGTCGCCTGATGGTTTGCCAAAAGAAGTTAACGAGTCCAGTGTCTTGTTCCAGGGTAATTTCAGTGAGCCTAAGTCTAGAGTTACGTTCTCTTACGACAAGAACGGAGACCTGTTTGCCAACCTTGAGAAGGAGGGTAAGATTACTCGCAACATGTCACTCAGTGAGTTTCCTGACGGGTCTCAGTTTGTGTTGCACTCACCAGACGATGCGTTCTCTGGGGAGATCTACAAGGATGGGGAGTTGCTTGTCGAGGGTCAGGGTGGTATGTACTACCCAATCAAGTACAACGACAAGGGCTTTGTGTGGGCTGGAACTGGAAAGGGTACAGCGAGCAAGCTTGCTGAACTCATCAACGAGTCCGCAGCAAAGTCAAAGGATGGTAAGGCTAGGTTGGCTCTGGCTACAGGAGCCCCTACCAAGAACCTGTCAACACTCAAGTCTGCCAACGCCGTGGTCGAGACCCTGTTTGGATTCTCAAGAGATCCTAAGTTCGGCGTCACCAGAGGTCAGGTGGAAAGAGCCATCAAGAACGCTGCCAAGAAAGCCAAGAACAGCAAGGGTACCAAGGCGTTGCCGTTCGACATCCCACCCATGCTTACAGACAAGCAGTTGGTAAGCTTCTTGCGTGACGCACTCAGACCACCACTGTCGTTTGATGACAGGAGAGCCTTCGTGCTGGAGGTCTTGACCGAGTTCACCAACGGCGTCAAGTCTCAGAAGACACAGGATCAGCTGATTGAATTCTTTGGAGAGGGCATTAGAAACAAATCACCCTTGTTCAAAGCCAAGAAGGGGCGTAAGTTCTCATCAACAGCATTGAGGGAGGGGTTTGCGTACATGCTTGGTGAGCCCATGCTCAGGGATATAACAAGAGACGGGAAGGCTGGTAGGGTGTACGCTGTGATAGAGGTCGAAAGACCAGAGGGCATGGCGAAGAATCAGGATGTAGTGTCTGTCAAGGAGGACAGCACTCACGAATCCTACCCATTTGCCATCCAAGCTGCAGAGGGTGCGACCGTCAGACTACACGTTCTTGACGAGGTTACGCAGTGGAGTGACGCATTCCAAGACCCAGTCGAGGGAGGTGACATCGCTCAGTCAAACTTCAAGAGGCTGTTCCCTTCAAGTGGACTGGCATTCAACACGTTCGAGGTAAAGAGAAAGCAACCAGCTCAGTCAGAGCAAGAGGGTGAGGCAATCACTTGGGAGGAGACACCCATTCAAAACATGAGGGACTCCACCATCTCGGTGAGAAAGGACGTCATCAGTCAGGCTGCTGCCGACCTCAAGAACGGAAAGATTACAACCGAGGAGTACATCGCCAAGGTTAGGGAGTTTGATCAGACTGGACCGATCGGACAGTTCTTCGCAGCTGTCACGGAGGATCACATGAACCAAGCCCTGAACAAGAGGCAGATGGAGAAGGTGATGGCTCCGCTTCAGGATAAAGCTGGTAATCCTATAGAAAAAGTAGGGTTAAGACTGGACATCCCTGCATACCTGAACGCCAACGCTTGGATTGTGAGCATGCACGACGGTCCTGACGGAGCCCCTGTAAGCTACAGGCCAGCAGCTAGGATTAGAAACGTGGAGTTCTCCACTGACCCAAGGCTAGCCATCCAGGTTGCGTCCAACGCCATGAACAAGGCGACGTTCGCTCGCATGGTTGGTGACAACGTCGAGATCCCAGGGTCAACCGTGGAGGAGGTTGGTCGTAACGGAGAGAAGATGATCGAGGCTGTCGTTGATGACCCCTCGTACGTGCAGGTAGGGATGAACCCCTTCCGCCACTCGTACTTTTACGATCGAGCTACCATGCAGCCTGTGGTCGCGGCAGAGGAAGTGATCCAAGTGGGTGGGTTGGTGTACGCAAAAAACGTTGAGTACGCATCTCCAACGGACGAAAGGTTCAGGGTTCTGGCCGAGCCATCAGGCAAGACCATGAAGGGTAAGACAGAGGAGTCACTGCGTGCATCCGATCAACCACTGCTCGACAAGAACGGAGACCCTGTGTACTTCCAGGACAAGAAGGCTGCGATCGTGATGCAGAACGGAAAGTTCGTGATTCATGCCATGACGTCTCCAGACGTATCATCTCCAGTGCACGAGATGGCCCACGCCTACGAGACGGTGCTTAACGAAGGGGAGCGCAGGGATGTGCTTAAGTGGGCAGGATCCAAGGAGTGGACAAGAGATGTAAGCGAGAAGTTCGCTCGTGGATTCGAAAGCTACCTAGCAACAGAGTCCGCCCCAACTCCAGGCCTGAAGGCCGTGTTTGAGAACTTCAAGAAGTTCATGGTTGAGATCTACAACGGCATCACAGGGAGTGACATTGACATCGAGCTCAACGATCCTATGAAGCGCATCTACGAGAAGATGCTGGGTGCAGATGCTGTGGCTGACACATCAACAACCAGAACGAACAGATCTAACAAGGCTGCCGACGGTGGCAACAAGGGTGGTCGTATCCGAAACTTCGCAAAGCGTGTGGCTACGGACATGCCAGGTGTCAGGAAAGACATCATGGAAAACCCACAGAACTACTTTGAACCACAAGTTCTTGAGGAGATAAAGGAAAGCCTTGAGGGTATGGACATGGAGGACTTGATCGGCATGGTTAGAGAGACCTCTTTGGTAAACCTGTCCAAGGCTCAGAACGAGGTGGGTGTGTTGGCTGGCATCGAGCTCATCAACAGGGCTGCAGCCAAGGGTGACATGGCCATGGTTAGTCAGATAACAGCAGACCTTGCTGAGATCGGAACGTCAGCTGGTAGAATCCTGCGTCACTTTGGGGAGCTCAAGAGCTCGACACCTATTGCTATGTTCGAGGTGATCAGGGATGCGGTTGAGAAGAACGGTCGCACGCTCTCAGAGAAAGAGTCCGCCACGGTTATGGAGAAGGTGACTGCCGTGTTGCAGGACATGAGGGAGATCAAGGACATCAACAAAAGACTTAGGGATGGAGTAAACCTCAGCGACGTAGACTACAACAACCTTGAAAAGGCGCTGGCTTCAGCACAAGACAGGATCACAAAATCTGACAGAGATTTGATCAGACTCACCAACGTTCTTGTCGAAGATGGATGGGGGTCTATTGGTACTCAACTCATGCAGGGTAACCTCATGACAACCATGTCTCAGATAACCAACGTGTTTGCAAACCTTTTCAATCTGGGGGTTGTGATGCCAGTCAACTTTATATCCAGTCTTACTGAAGGTTCTATGGCCACCATTGCCAGAGCCATGGGACAGGACGTAAAGAACTCTAGACCACTCAGTCTTGGCGCACTGTATCACGGTATGAAGGGTGTGTCTCAGGGTGTAAAGGAGGCCATGTTTGAGGTTCAAACAGGCCAGAGTAAGGGAGACACAGAGTGGAGAATTCAAAGAGGATTCTTCCCCCTCATGTCGTTGTACGCCGCTATGGGCAGTAACGGCGCTCTAACCAAGCTCGGCCTAGACAGCGACATGTCATCTTCTCAGCGAGCGAAACTGTTTGTAAAGGGGACGTTTGGGATTCCCGCAGAGGTCATGTTCAGACTCTTGTCCCTTGGTGACGCACCTTTCAGAAAGTTCTCTGAAAACTATGCGGTGTACAAGGAGGCAAAGGCAAGGGGTCTGAAGGGTAAAGAGTTTGATAGGTTCGTGAAGCACCCACCGTTTGCTGTGATGGATCAAGCTGCGAAGGAGGGAAGGGAGCTTACGTTCCAGGAGCAGACAGCTGCGGCCAAGGTTGTAGAGGGTGGCATAGGAAACCTTAGAAGGGCTATGGAGACAGCGCTTGGACCAAAGGCCGCAAGCATGTTGAACTTTGTCTTGATAAGATCTCAACTGCCCTTCGTGAGAACTCCAGTAAACATCATGGTCGAGAGTGTCAAGTACACTGTGCCAGCGTTTGCAATGATTGACGCTGTGACTAAGTTTGCCAGAGGCGATAAGTCTGGTGGACATCAGTCAATTGCTAAGGCTATCATAGGTATCACGGTGGCAAAGATGGCCGAAGAGTTGATGCGCGAAGGACTCATGAGTGGTGAGATCGAGTGGGAGCCAAAGGAGTCTAAGAAGAACATTGCATACGACCAATTCCCTCCGAACTCTGTAAACGTATCGGGCCTGCAGAGGTACTTGAACGGAGAAGATCCTGCAACACAAGCAGGAGACAGGTTCTACTCTTATCAAAAGATGGGACTTATCGGCGTGATGATGGGCGCAACGGCTTCGTCTTACGATGGAGAGGAGTCTATGGCAGAAGAGAATCAGTCGCTGCTGGGATCCGTCGTGGGTATCAAGCCTGCAACGACCGTTAACTACGTTCTTAACCAAGGCTTCCTGACTGGTGTAAACAACCTGTCTAAGATCCTTGGTGAGACAGACGAAGAAAGACTTGAGAAGGCAATTGAAAACTGGATGGGAGGTATGTTTAACGCACTCACAGCCACCGTTCTCCCCAACACAACTGCTGCGGCTCACAGAGCTAGAAGAACTTACATGCCAGACTACAGGGTGACCAAGGACATGAGTCCTTCAGAAAGAATTTCTGCTAGGCTGAGGTACACAATACTCGACAGGACTTACGGGATGTCGGCACTTGTGGATAAGGACCTTGAGTCTGTTCCTGTGAGGGTGAACTGGAAGGGTGAGCCGATCAGACAAACACCTGAGGGTTCAGATCCTATCGCATACAACCTGTTTGATGTCACGAAGGCCAGGAACTCAGAGAGTGACCCAGTGTCTAACGAGATCTACAGGCTTTACAGAGAGACGGATCAGCTCAGTGATGTGGTGTCTACCCCATACTACGCAAGAAACAGGAAGGTGACCGTGCCCAAGTCGTTCTCCAGGAAGGACATCGTCTTCTTGAGAAGAGCGGGCAGGGACTACAGCTTCATCAACGACCCAGAGTTTGCTGGATCAAGACTATACTTGACCACGGACATCATCTCAGAACTCATGATGACGTCTGGTAGGCAGAGGTATCAAGAGGTCCAGGACCTCATGCAATCCCCTGAATACGCATCGATGACTGACGAGCAGAAGCTGTCAGCTCTCGACACAATATCCAACGAGTACAACGGAGTCTTGGAGTACACACGCACTGGCATGAAAGACCACAGCCTGCTACTCCTCGACGCAATGCAGATGATCTATGAGCAAAGACAAGAAAGGTAAAAGGATAAGAGACACTAGGCTTGGGCAGTGGCTTAGGGACAAGGCACCAGATGTGCTGGACACGGTAGGTGACTTGCTTCCAGACAGCGGTGGACTTGGGGTTGTAAAGAACCTCCTAGACAGGAGCCCTGACGTAGATCCTGAAGAGGCTAAGGCTGTGCTCGAAGCAGAGGTTCAGTTTCAGAACAACGTCACAGAAAGGTGGAAGGCAGACATGGGTAGCGACGTGAAGCTAGCCAAGTACATAAGACCAGTGACCTTGATCTCCTTGATGGTGATGTTCATGGGTACAATGGTGCTCGACTCCCTTGATAATCTGCCATTTAACGTAAAAAATAGTTACGTATCTTTGCTAGAAATTCTTATGCTCACTGTCTTCGGCGCTTACTTTGCTGGCAGGACGGTGGAAAAGTCAAGACGATGAGGATCCTAAGTAATAGAACACCAGGTCAGATGTTTGCCAACCTAGCGCAGGCTGCAGAAGGTAGGCGCGACGTGCTCGAAGGGCTGGCCAAAAGAGATAGAATCGCTGCTGCTCAACAGGAGCAAGATGCAGCTGACCTTGACGCAAGGATTAACGAGGAGAAATTCTTTGGATTAAGAGGCGAGGGTGTTGACACCTTTGGTGACGTCGTCAGACAGAGAAAGTCGAACAGAAGAAAGAGAAGGGCTGAAAGAAACACGGAGCAAGCTTTGAGCAGAGATGAGAGGGCTGACATCATGAGACGTCTTGGAGAGTTCTTTAGAAGAAGAGAAGAGGCTAGACTCAGAAGAAGAGGAGAAGATGCTTGATAATCTGAGCCACTTTGAATTTCTTACAGTGGCAGGAGCCCTGGTCGCTGGCTGGATAAAATTTCAAAACGACTACGGAAAGCTAAGTGCGAGAGTACATACGCTTGAGACAGACAACGCTGAGTTCAAGGCAGACGTAAAGCAGTTGCTGAAGGACATCCAGGAAATCAAGTTGTTGCTCGCTAAGAACAAGGTCGAGTAACCAAAACTTTTTTTAACATTTTTCAGTTGGTGGGGTAGATCTTTTACCCTATGTTTGTATCAACAAGAGAGCGCAGGCGGTGCGTACGTCCATAAAAATCATGGCCACTCAGGTCGGACGGCAGTTGTGTTCGAATCCCAACCTCTCTCACTACAAAGGGTGGTATCTTTGTGGGTTTATCTAGGGGGAAAGGGGCTGCCGTAACAGGTGGCCCCTTCTTTTATGTAAACACCTCATTCATAGATAGTGGTATCTTTGATGTATGAAATACTTCATACTTCTTCTTACCGCTCTGTTGAGCATCGTGACCAGTGCACAAGAGTGCATAGCCCTACAACCTGACGTAAAGATCATGGGTCTTTCTTCCAGGTCTGACGTCAACCTTGACGACATCGAGGTTACATCCCTACCCATCGTGTTCCACATCATGCACTTGGGGGAGGCTGTTGGTGATGGTGTCAACCTCACTGACGAGCAAGTCTCTGTGGCCCTTGATGAGATCAACAAGCAGTTTAGGAAGGAACCAGGATCTACAGGCGATGGTGAGGGGGTGGATACAAAGATTGAGTTCTGTCTAGCTCAACGAGATCCTGACGGCAACCCAACTACTGGTATTACTAGACACGACCTGTCAGGGTACCCTGCATACGTGAACAACGGCATAGCTGTGTCAGGTCTTGACGCTGGCATGCCAGACCTGCAGGTCAAGTCTATCGCTTGCTGGGATGTCGATAGCTACGTAAACGTCTACGTTGTCAGCCAGATCAACGGAACAAATGGCATACAGGGGTATGCATACACAGGTCCTACGAACAACTGTCTCGACGGAGTCGTAATCAGGAGCAACAGGGTCACTATAACAAACACCAACCTAGGCAAGACCTTGACACACGAGCTTGGCCACTACTTGAACCTTCAGCACACGTTCTACAACACGTTCTCCTGTGGTCAAGAGACCAACTGTGAAACACAGGGCGACTTTGTGTGCGACACACCACCAACAACAACCAACGGTTCGTGCGTTGTGCCCGTATGTCCTGACGCCATGACTTCCAACTACATGGATTACACAGGTCAGGTGTGCCGAAATGCCTACAGTCAAGGTCAGGCTGAGCGAATGCATGAGTGCATCCTTGACGAAAGGGATGGACTGACAAACAACTTGGCATGCGTACCTCCTGTAGACTTCGATGCTGGTCTGTCTAACCTTGTGTACAAGTCATCGTTTTGCCTTGACAATCAAGACGTTATCGTTGACGTTGTAGGTTTCTCAATCAACACAGTGCCAGTGGCTACCGTTGTGTTGACTGCCAACGGGGTAGAGTATGAGCAGTGGGTGTACGACATAGAGTATGGAGAGACGTACGAGGTTGTGTTCGAGTCAGCTCAAGTTCAGGGTTCGTTTGACATTGAGCTCTTGTCTGATTCTGATCAGTATGCAGGCAACAACATGCTGAACGGTGTAGTGGACTATGAACCTGGCAGTCTGTTTGAGATGGATTTCACCAGTGACTTCTTTGCTTCCGAAACTAACTGGAAACTGGTTGACGATCAAAGCAAGGAGGTTGTGCTAGAGGATGGCCCATGGAGTGCTGGCATCGTGACGAGAGAGTACGAGACCTGCCTGTACGGTGGGTGCTACAACCTAGTGATAACCGACCAAGGAGGCGACGGCATCCCTTACGGTGGAGCTGTTGATCTCTGGATTGATGGTGAGTACTACGTCGTCGACGTGTCTGGAGATTGGGAGGTCTTGACCTATCAAGTGTGCGTGGAGAGCTTTCAAAACAACTGCGCCTCTGACCTTGATGGAGATGGGGTTGTAGGGGTAGAGGACATGGCCATCCTTGTGAACAACTACGAGTGCGTTGGTGAATGTGAGGGTGACATCAACGGTGATCAGATTGTAAACGTCCTCGACATGCTAGACTTCTTGGTTGAGTTTGGAAGAACCGACTGCATCGAAAGCCCAGACCTGTTCGTCACCTCAGTTACGGAGATCGTCCCAACCCCGATGCAACCAACAGACTCAGGAGCAAGTCTTGGAAAGCCAGTATATTATGACATGTCTGGGAGGGTTGTTCCTGGTCCACTGGAAAACCTGGCTCCTGGTGTGTACATCTCAAAGTGTTCGAAAGAAACCAAGAAAATATTTGTTGCATGGTAAAGAAGATGATCTGGTTCCTGATCCCACTAATGTCTTGGGGTCAGTGTGACATAGAGATCTACGGATTCAATCCCATATCCACAGATCTTACGCTCGTTGTAAACAACGGTCAGTGTGGGACACAGACAGACAGCATAGGAGAGTTTATCCTAGCTCTGTCGTTTAACCCTCCAGTGTTCCCTTCACCGTTCCAGTGTTTAGACGAGAATACGGAGTGGGCCTTGCTTCTTTACCCTCTTGACTTTCCTGGATTTGACATAGGGCAAGGACCTGACAACATCCTGCAGTCGGGTGATACTATCACCTTTAACATTTTATCTGACACCCCATTGGCAGGAAGCGGGACGCTTGACTGTTGGCGCAATGCGCTTCAGATCGGATCATACTTCGAGGAGTGTGTGATTCTCACCATCTTTCAGATCAACGACAGCAATACCCTTACTGGGGATCCTGGGCTGGGAGGATTCCCATACCCAGATGTCAACATACCAAACAACTTCCTGCAGTTTTCTTTGGCTGGTGCGTGCGATCCACCACCACCACCTATAGTTTACGGATGCACAGATCCAGAAGCCTACAACTACAACGAGCTTGCAACCTTGAGTGACTTTACTTGCGTGTATGAAGGATGTCTTGATGAAGAAGCCCTCAACTACTGCGCTGATTGCACGGTTGAAGGGGAGTGTATCTACGGGCCTGAAGATCCAGACTGCAACGACCCGTGCATCAAGGTTCCAAACACATTCACCCCTAACAACGACGGAGTAAATGACTACTGGCAACCCATAACGTATGCTGACTGCTGGCTAGACTGGGAGTGCAGGGTGTACAACAGGTGGGGATCAACCGTTTGGTGGAGTTCAGACCCTAGCGACAAGTGGTTAGGAAACAGACTACAAACGATGGTGCCTGATGGCGTCTACGTTTGGACGATTAAGGCCAGGTCTGTAGGGTCTAGCAAGGTGGTTGACATGGCAGGTCATGTGACCATCTTTAGATGAAGAGAGGGGACCGAAGCCCCCTCCCAGTAGCGAAGTTCCACAGCTACTATCCCTGTGTAACGGTGCCAAGATAATACATCTGAGACACCCAGCATTGATCCATTCGTTTCATCGAACGGGGCATGCTCCTGTGTCGCAGTCAAGGATCTCCACCTCATCCATGCTGATTTGACTCAGCGATGTGATTGGCTTCACCTTGTCCCTCATCTCAAGATACTGTTCCTTGGTGATCTCCTCCATTGGAGCTTGATCAAACCCGTGATCGTTGTGCAGCAAGAAGCTGACACTCTTTACGTTAGGGTAGTTGTCATCAAGCCAAGCTTTAATATCATCGAGCTCCTCCTTTCTGTAATAGATAGTTACAGACACGGAGTTATCAGACCACTCAGCTTGCAAGCGACGAATCACATTGAGCTGATCGACGGCTGTCATGTCGTTGGCAAACATCGTGTCCTCTGGGAAGGAGCAAGGGAAGCTCACCACTACGGTGGAGTGATCCTCAGTGCCGTCGAAGTTGCGAACGTACTCTACGTGATACCCATTGTCTCGGCACACGCCGACCAACTCACTATCTGTAGCCATTCGGATTCGTCGAATGTAGTAAGGTCCATACCCTGGATGTGCTCCTGGTGTAACGCCAGCAAGAAGAGACAGCGTTCCACTGGGTTTGACTGTTGTAAGTTTAACAGAGTTAGGAAATCCACAGAGAAGGGAGTATTCTTTGTCATAGGCTCTAAGGTATGTGTAAACAGATGACAGCCAACCTTGTTGCTCAGGTGTGGCCTGGAGGTATCCAGTGACGCCGATACCCATGCGCATGTTTTTGTGCACAATATCCTCCGTCTCCTTCACAGCGCACTTGATAGCGAGGCTGTGCTTGTTGATTCTGTACAAGTACCTAGCCACCTTCTTCAGCTCTTCCTCGGACTCAATGTTAGGTAGGTAGATCTCGGCCAGGCAGCACGTCTCGAATGGAGCGAGCGACTGCTCAGCGCAGGGGTTGTACCCCATGACATCAGGATCAGGGTACTCCGTCTCTCCAGTCCTACCCATGCGTCGTGACGACTCCAGGTTGATCAACCCGTACGGCTCACCGTTACCCTTGTATCCTTCCCAGAACTCCTCAGGCAACAGACTCACGTCATCACACACGACAGAGTTGTTGGACATCGCACGCCAGTTAGGGATACCACCTAGGTCCCAACGCTTGGCCCTCAAGTACTCTATGTCGTCGTGATCACCGAGAGCGATCTGAGCGGAGCGACGTACGTTGCCAGCCACCACGATCTTACCGATGATGTTCATGATATCCAGGCAGTCGATAGGGCGAAGGCGCTTGCCACTACGGTCGTTGAGGATGCGGTTGATTTCTTGCATACCCCAGATCAAGTCGTTGGGTCCGCTAGCTGTGCCTCCAAAGCCTTTGATCGGTGCGCCTGCAGGACGAACCAACGAGGTGTCGTAGGTGAACCCCTCCCCCGTGAAGAAGCTAGCCTCAAGCACACGCTTCAGCAACTCAGTCCAACCCTCACGTGAGTCAGGCACGATGAAGTCTGCACCGTGATCGTCCACGTGTTGAACCTTTACCTTCCTTTTCACTTTTGGGAGTTGGTACACGTGCTCACGCTGGATGTTGTAGCCAACACCGCTCCCAAGCATCAACATCTCGAACGCCCACGTGAACGGACGCACAGGCTGATCAACCACTGTGAACGCACAGTTCTGCAGTGACGGAAGGCCGAGCTTGTCAACCGTCTTGGTTCCTAGTTGCCACAGGAATCTACCAGCAACGGTGCCCTTCAGATTCATCATGATGTCCTTGACATCTTCTTGTTCTTTTGCTGTGAAGTCACAGCCTAGCTGTTTGTTGCAAGCCTCTACGACTCGATCAACAGTCTCCTCCCACTCCTCTGTTCTGTTCTTGGTTGGGCGGGAATAGGTTCGCTTGAATGTAGCGTAGCCGACCTCTCCCCAGGGGATGTCCTCTGGACGATAGTTCATGTTTGTTACGTTTCGGAATTAGAAAAAAAGGACTCCGAAGATACTCAATAATTCTTCTCGTATCTCCACACACGGTACGATTCTAACTGCTTGATATCCTTAAGGTTGACCTTCGTTATCTCATCAAGTCTGTCTTTCCTCGTGTACTTTTTGAGGTACGCATCGGCTTTGTTGGACACCTTCTCGTCAGAGACTTTGTCCTCACACCACGTACGTAGCTCATCTCTGTTAACGATGCAGAAGCCACCCTCTTCTGGCATGTCGAATGCTATGATGGTTGCACCACCATACATCCAGCCAGGCTTGCCCTGCACGTTCTTAAACTCACACCAAATCTCATTAGGCAGGTTGTTGCCCTTCACGTCAACTCCCCACCTCGTTCCATTGTCCTCGACGGCTAGCCAGTAGTCCACATGATCGTGCATGTCCTCCTTTGGTTTGGACTTCCTAACCTTCAAGCCCAGCTTCTCAGCTGCCTTGACGAACCTAGCCTCAGACATCCTCCCAATGCTAAAGCTTCTAGATCTCCGTGCCCCGTTAACCACGTGAGTCTGTGAACTCTAGTGTCATGTCAATGATCATCTGGATCTCGCTTATCACACGAGTCTTCAGCGCAGATGACTTCTTAATTACCTCGTCGACATCCATGACAGGATCGCCCTTGTCATCGTGTATATCTTCGTAGTAGTCTGTCACTGCGTCGTGCATCATTAAGGTACACATAGAGAACGCATCGCTCAGCTTAGATTTCTCCATCTTCAATTGATTTTAGTATTTCCTGGATCGCTTGATCCACCTGTTGGCTGTTCTTCGCTAAAAATACGATGGCGTTAGAGTCTTTTGATGTCAAATGCCTAAGAAAAAGTTTCCACCTCATCGGAAAGTCGTGATGCGATGGAAGGTATCCCTTGGTTTCGATGATCCAATTGTGACCCTTACCCATGAAGTCTGGGGTGTACGTGATGGGGAGGACGACAGAGTCAGAACGATCTGACATTGTCTTCCCCTTCGCTGTCATCTTGAAGTACTTGTTCGGGAATCTAAACCTCTCCACCAACTCGAACGTCTGTTCTTCGTAGGCAAAAGCTAGGCCGAATTGTTTAAGTTGGTCAGCACAGTACTTTTCAATACCGCTCTTGTACTTACCCAGATGTTTTTTGCGAGAACGCTTGCGGGTTGCTTTCTTTCTCACATAGCAAAGTTAGTTACCAGAGGCTAGAAAGTCAACATTCATCTTCATCTTAAGTTCACCTTGCGTAGCCTCTTGAAGACCAATGGGTTGGAACAAAGACTTGTGAGTAGTCATAGCCTTGAAGCCTGTTCGAGAGATGTCCATGATGAACCTGAACGGATCCTCAAGACCAGTGGGTTCACCACCTGTCTCTGTGTTACGAACCTTCCTCACGTGTAACTCACTCATACAGCGCACACTAGGATCTGGGTGTTGAACCTTTCGGTGAATCGTCAGGAAGCAATCAGCTCTGTTGACGAACTTTCCACCACCCTCTGTGTCCTCTGCGTACGGTGCGATAGGCAAACCCTCGCTGTCCTTACGACGCTGTGCCTCTGTCACGGCGTGCATGTTCAGCCACACTGCCACGTTGTGTGAAGTGGAGAACGTAAGGAACTCACTAGCAGCCTCATAGTGGTAGTCATGTACACCAATACTTGAGTTACGCATGTCCAACTTCAATGAGTTGTAGGGGTCTACGAAGATGGCATCGACAGTCTGCTGACGCATCACCTTCTCCATGAACAGGATGATGTCTGCGTAGCTGTACACCTGCTTGTTGCTGATGACTGTGAAGTGCTTCTGCACCCACTTGTATGCCTGCTTGCGCTCCGAGTACGTCATGTTCCCAGCCTTCTTGTTGCAGGCAAACTGCATCAACGACATCTTGATGGATGCGGTTCGGTTCTCCGAGGAGTACACCACCCACCTCCAACCGTGACGGATGGATGCGTTCACCATCATGTACAGCGCCGTCGTAGTCTTACCCACGTTGGAGTGTCCGTTGATGATGACGAACTCCTTCTTGTAACGGAAGTGCTTGTCGAGCAACTCGTCGCCTGTATCAAGGCCTAGGTCAATCAGTCCCTGAGCGTAGTCGTCGATCCACCTGAAGTCCTCGTCGTCGGAAGAGATGAACGACATGTCGCCATCACTCAACAGCATCTCCCTCTTGACAGACTTCTCCTCATCGATGACATCCCTGATGGGCATGGTCTTGCCCTTCTCGATGCCATCACGAATCGTAGCCTTGGCCTGAGACTCTGAGTCGATGTCACGCTTGGATATCTCCCTGAACAGCACGCGCACAACCTCATCCTCCTCCATCTTGCCAGCGGAGATGTACCCACCACACAGGGTGGCTGCCTTGATGAGGGCCATGTGCTTCTCACCATCCTCTGCGTTGCGAATCATGCGGGCAGCCAGGTTGAGCTTCATGTAGTCCGTGTACTCGTACCCTTCGTTGGTCGGGGCCTGGAGCTCTGCCTGCTCGGTGAGGAACGCACCAAAATTCTTGACGTCGTCCTTGATTATGATGTCTGGGTCGAAGGACTCGAAGCACGCACGAGACTCGTTGATGCCTGTCTCGTCTACCTGAAGGCCGTACTGCTTGTCGAAGTACGCAATCAGAGATCGGAAGTGATCCCTGTGCCTCTCTGGATTCGTGATCTTAACGATCGCCTTGATGCCGTCACCGCTCGGCGAGGTCCAGCAAGCCAAAACAAAATCATCCGTGGCCAGAGCCTGCTTGGTCTTTTCAACATCGACGTGATCGAAGTCCAGAACAACCAGTCCGCTGTGTTCGAAGAGTGCCTCATCCTTTCTAGACGAAAACTCCCCGCTGAATAGTACAACAGGGAGCTTCTTCTTGGCCTCTTTGTTTCCCTCTCTGACCTCATCAATCAGAGTAGATGACCTCCCAGTCTGAATCCGCTTCAACGCTTGTGATAGATGGACGTGATGCGGTGTCTCTGAGAACAGACTCTCGAATACGGTTACTTTCATTGTCTTTTGCAATCATTAGGAGGATAAGGTAGCCAGCAAGGTCAAGCAGAGTATCCTCTGTCTCGTCAACCAGACCTGCGTTTTGAATTCTCTTGAGCTTGTCGTCGATGCGGACCTTGATGCCAGTCACTGCGCCTGCCTCTGAAAAAACATTCAGTGGTTGCAGTGCTGAGTCACCGTACTTTTCGTTCTTACTGATTAGTAGGTCCTCTATCTTCTTGCACTTACTCTTGATACTGCTCTTTGTGTTCATCAATTGATAGTGTTGAATTAGATATTAGCTTCATCTCTAACACCTCCCTGATTATCACGTGCTTCATGGACTTGTAAGCCTTGCCATAGAAGTGGTCTTCCAACGTCTTCATGGTGTGCTTCCCATACTTCATGATGTCATGAGGGGTGTCGAACACCGTCACTACCTGAGCGACACGCTCGTATGTACGCTTAGCTTTCTTAAACGCCACACGAACGGTCGCCAGGTAGATAGGTGCCTTGTCCTTAGAAGGGCAGGGCTTCATCAGCAGTCTGGGATTGCTTCTGAGCTCGCTTCTCCTTCGCAGCTTCGCTGTTAGGATCGAACACTCGGCAACATGGTTTCCCATTCTTGCTCATGAACATGGTGAAGTAGACGTTACCGCCCTGACCCTGCTCGTTGCGCTTGGTAGCGTACGTCTCAGCGATCTCCTTCAACTCATGGTCCTTGAGACGGAGACTCCATCCCATGACCTTACCATCATCGCCGTAACGTGGCTCTTCCGCGTACCCTACGAGTACTGAATCATACTTTTGTTCGCTCATGCGAGTAAAAGATTTAAGAGGTTAGAAATAACAAACAGGCAGACTACATAGATGGCCCCTGCCTTTAGGCCGTTGTACCATTGGTTATACGATGAACTCCGCATACTCTTCTTGTTTTTGGTGGCCGTCGTAAGACAGCCATGACTTGATATTCTCCAGAGCCTGATGGAACTTCATCTCACCTGAGAAGAGAGTCTCGTCAGAACACTTGACGTCGGCAGGGTAGAAGGGGTAAGCCTTCTCCTGCACCACCCAGTAGAAATCCTTGATGTCAAACACCTTGGTGTAGATGTAGGCTTGGATGTCGTAGCTGAATGACCGAACGTCGTACCTGAACTTGTCGATGGAACGCGATGACTTGGAGTCGATGATGCTGTCGTCCTGCAGACAATCGAGGAATCCCTTGAGAGGAACTCCGTCGATGTCCACGTTGAACTCCACCTGATACTTACCCCCAGCAAACCGCTTGTCGTACAGACCAGACATCTTGAGTCGCTCGATCATCTCGTGCGCCCTCTTCCAGTCCTCTTGGCTTGCCAGTTCCTTGTTCGCGTTTTTCTCTTTCTGCTCTGACTTCCACTCCTTGTAACGCTTAGTGCTACGAGGGTACTTGCCACCGATATTGGCAACAATGTCAGCGTCGTCCAAAACAAAATACTGCTCATGTGCTTTCTCTGGTTCAAACAACAGCATGTCGTACAAGCTACCGAAGTACAGAGCTTCTGACTCCTTCTTCAGCTGACCCTTCATGTACATCTCCCAGAGTCGCATGTCGCCTAGCGCATACTTGAGGGATGAGTATGAAAGGTGTGGCTTGCCCACTGCCTTGGTTAGGATGTCTCTCATCGAACAAACTTCTTGAGACCTGCCACCTGCTTCTCCGTCAGCTGGTCTCCGTACTTCTTGGTGATGGCTTCAAAAGCTTTCCGCTTGTCGCTTTGACCCTTGATGTATTCGACTGCCTTGTCCATGATGTTCTCGACAGGGGCGTCAAGCTTCTTGGAAAGCTTCTGAACTTGTGGGTTGTCAACGAGGGCTTGTTGCTTTGCGATTGCCTCCGTGACTTCATTAGCTGACGCAATAGACGTTTCGATTCCGATTCCGAGCATGGCCAACGCTCTTCCGACAGCGGATGTTTCGCAGTTCTCGACATAGCTAGTCTTGTTAATGTTAGAAGAGGCTCGCTCCTCGTGAGCGTGGCCTTGAGCGACCACAGCACCATCTGGTGTGGTGATTGTGCATCGGCAGAGGCACTGGTCTGCATCAATAATTGGAAAGTCAGTGTGAATGCCCCAGTTCTTATACTGATTTTCTTGACGAAAGAACTTGATGCGCTCATTGACTTCTACGTATTGTTTGCCACGGATGTTGGTGGTCTTAAACTGATGTTTCTTCATGAATGTTTTTTTGAATTTTTTCCTTTCTCTTGTTCAGCATGTCGAGTTGCCTGTCGATGAATCGGATCTGCATCTCCTTGCTCTGTAGCCAGCCTTCGACGTTGAGCTTGATGCCTATCTCCTCCATCAGAGGCCACAGCTTCATGAACCCAATGCGAGGTTCAGAGATGGCAACCTTGTCCCCAAGGATTAGCTCGTCTGCTGACCGCATGTGGAATCCTGCAGTGGCCCTGTCCATCTTGAAGTACTCCCCAAGGAACAGCTTCTTGCGTGGCGTCTGGTACTTGTGTAGCTTCCTAGCAACGAAGGCACAGGTGAGCTTGATTGCACACGTCACAGCTGAGCTCCTGCTGTTTAGGTTCTCCATCAACTCCCAGTCGTCAGGGAGCATGTAGTACGAGCGAACCAGTAGGTTGGCCTCTGTTGCAATCTGGTCGAACTCAGACATCCACTCCGCTCGACTCTCCTCATACACTTTAACGGGCATTGAATAGAATTTTGCTTGTCTCCATCATCAACTCCTTACTCACGTCAGGGATCTTCTTGTCCAACGCTGTAGCATCCAAGAACTTTCCTCGGAAGTCTGCCAACCCTTGGTTGTATCCCCAAGAGTACGAGGTGACTACCATGTCCTTGAGCCTGGCCTCGTGATGCTTCGACAGGTTGGTGATGAGCTTGTGATGGTCAGAGACCTTCATCATCCGCTCGTTGCTCTTGAACCCGTTGAACGCTCGCGTCAGTCGGTCCTTCAGTTTTGTCTTGGGTTCACCAATACCCACGTTCACGTACTTACCCAACACCTTCTTCCCCTCTCCTGTTTGGAGAAGCCTGAAGGTACCCTTGCGTACTGAGTAGCATAGGTGTTTGACACCCTTGACGGAACGTCCGAGGTCCTTGCTTAGCTGGATGACATCGGGGTCATTGATAGACAGCTTCTTTTTGTTTCGTAGCGTGTGTGCTACTTTCTTTGCGTCGTGAAGACTCCACGACTTTGCGCCCTTTGTTCTTGGCATGATTATGAATTAAGAATTAAACGTGTTACCCTTTGGTACTAGTCCGTAGTTGTCACACAATGCGTACACATCTGACATCCGCTTCGCGAGGTCTTCGAACGCATGCTTGTTTGCCTTGAATGGTTCTTCTGTGTGTGCCTTGTAGTGGTAGATGAATGCGTTGATGCATGTCAGTGCATCCAAACACTTGAGGTCAGATTTCGGTTTGTCCATGCTTGATGAGTAGTTTTTGTTTGGCGACGTAGTCCTTGAGCATGCAGTCAAGAACCATCTTGTTCTGTCTTGAGGGGTCTGTCTCTATCCTCTGCTCCATTGACTCAATGCGCTTCCATAACTGGTCGATGTGGTTTCTCAGTTCGTGGCTCATTCGTCAATCTCCATTCCTGTGGTCTTGAGTGCCTCGATGAAGTCCGTGATTGCATCGCGTACGTCTCGATCGAACTCTGCTTGGTCTACGACCTGAATGCGCAAGTTCTCTACCTCGTCGTTGAGTTGCTTGATGGTGACTGAATCACCCGTAGCGTCATCGGACATCCTGTCAATGATGTCTCGCAGTTCAGCAACCTCTGCTTCAAGTGCTTGCTCACGCCCTGTCTGCTTGGAGGTGGCAACCTTTTCTTCGAGGTCGCGGTATGCTTGGCATCCGCATGGTGCGCTTGATGCTTCCTTTTCACTGAGGAGCTTGTCAAGCTCTTTCTTCCAAGCACTAGCTTGGGTTGTCTTGGCAGTGAGGTCGTACTCCAAATTCTTGATACGCTCTTCAAGCAAGGTGACTTGCGTTTGGAGGGTTTGCTCACGGCCTGTCTGCTCGGCCTGTTGTTTCTTGGCCATCTCCTGACGGAACTCCATGGACTCGATGGTTGCCTTGGCTGATGAGATGGCGTTCTCTGCATAACGGATTGACGCTTGCAGTTCTTGCTTTGATTCCTGTACTGATTGCATGGTGTGGTGGGTTTAGAGGTTATTAAATTCTGCTGACTCCTCGAACCCCTCGTGGAAGTGGTCAGGGAAGTCGCATGGTTCTGATGTGTATTCGCAGAAGGGACAGGTGATGTCGCCTTCGTTTGTCTCGTGGATGAGGGTGCTTCCGCAGTTCCCGCAGTCCACAAGGTTGAGTCCTGCCTTCTGCATCTCGTGTTGCAGGTCAGTCTGCTTGGCGAGTAGTTCTTTCTGCTTGTCTGTCATGGTGGTGGTATTAGGGGGTTGTATCTGTGTGCAATGTGGGGAGAGACTTTCACTCTCACAAGTTTTTTAACACTTTTAACATTTAGTTGAATCCATCACTCATACAGATTCTGTTGTACTCCTCCATCGTCACTCTCCTGAAGGAAGACTCGTCGATGGTGAGTCTCTTTGAGTCGGCCCAACGCTCTCGCGCTTGCTTGCGAGCGGATCGAATGTTGGTTGCCCACTCGGAGTTCCATCCCCCCTGATTCCAGTTGAAGACGTAGCAGTGTTTCTTACTCATGATTCCTCGTTTGTTCGTGCAACAGGGACTCCATCCACGTCAACCATCCAACTGCCATCGCAGTCGCAGCATTCGTAGTGGTATGTGTGCAGGGGTAGTCCGTATGCTCCGTATCCGTTCTCTTCGGCTTGCATCAGCCAGCCCTCTCCGCCACACTTGTGGCACGTTTCGTGTGCGTTCATGATTTATCTGTTTTGAATGTTACTCGTTCGATGATGATGCTCGATGGTCGTCCATCGTTCTTCTCCCACCACTTGTGTGCTTCCTCTCGCGTCTCGAAGTTGGGAGTCCCCTCGTAGATGCGTTGGTCTATCTCGTTCCATATCGTGTACGTTGTGGTGTACTCGATGCTTTCGAGAAAGTTCTGGAGGTGCTTCATGTCCTTGCTCATAATTCGATCAACATTGTGATGTTTCGTCCGTTGATGGTGGCGTTGTGCAGGAACAGCGTCAGGTCTAATGCTTCTGACACCCAGTTCATGGCTTCGGTGTCGATGCAACCTTGGTCGTCTCTGCTTGAGAAGATTCTCCATGCCTCCACAAGTTCATCGAGGGAGCAGTCGAGGAAGGGGTTGGGGATGTTAGTCATATTGCTTTTCGTTTTGGTATTCGTCTGCTCGGAAGACTACTTCCGCCGTGGACAACTGAACCTCGATGTCGTAACCGACATGGAGATATACCGAGCCATCATCCTCGTGAGCAATCAAGTCTCGGTTGTTGAAGTATTGAATGCAATCTTCGATTGTGGATTTATTCATAGCTATCAGAGTTTTGGGGTTTAAGCGTAGTAGATGAATGAGAAGTGTTCGCGAATAGCCCTGCCGTACGCAGTGTGGAATCCGTAGCTGTGTGTGCCTGACATAGGCTCGTTGGCAAGCATGAACCGAAGCAGATTCCACTCGTCGAGTTCGAATTCGTTTGCTGTCTCTTGTACTGCCTCCAGAACCATGTCTGGGTCGTGGCGCATGGTGCATCCAAGGTCTCGCTGAATGTAGTTTTTGATTTCTTTACTCGTCATTGTCTTCAAAGTGGTCGTTATACATTTCGTCAATCTGCTCGTCGCTGTCGTGCTTGAGTTCTTCGTACAGGTAGTCGGATAGGGTTAGGTGCATGGTTTTCAAATCCATGTCTTGGACTACGCTGTCGATGTAGCGTTCAATCTTTTCTTCACGAGTCATTGTCTTCAAAGTATTCGTTGTATCGTTGGTCAATCTCTTCATCGCTCTCGTCTTTTAGTTCCTCGTGGAGGAACTCATTGAGAACATAGAGCATGGTCTTATGGTCCATGTTTTGCACCACCTCGTAGATGTAGCGTTCAATCTTTTCTTTACGAGTCATTGTCTTCAAAGTATTCGTTGTATAACTCTTCAAGTTCTTCGTCTGTCGTAGAGCGTTCGTGTTCGTACAGCAGGTTGCTATAGATGTATTCGTACATGTCTTTGTGGTCCATACTCTCGATTACTGCCTCGACGTATCTTGTAAGTTTTTCTACTCGTGTCATCGCTGTTGTGTTGATTGGTTGAACATGGTGTTGAGTTGCTCCATCGACAGGCTACCAAATTGATCGAGTTGTGCCTGTGCCTGTTGCTTGAGGATGGTTGTCTTGGCTCGTGCCATCGCATCTTGGATGGACTCACCTTCTCGGAGGATGATTGATACTGACATTGTGTTGTGGGTTTTAAGGGTTATCGGTTGCGTTGGTAGTTGTAGTAGATGTCAACTAGTCTCCTAGCCTTGTCGCTAGTCCACTCTTGGATGGGTAGGCGTTTGGATGCATCGTCGGCGAACCTGATGTCGATGGCTAGGCTTCTGACCACTTGTGGTACGTGTAGGGCTAGGTAGTTAATCTTGTACAGGTAGTTGGTTGGGTCACCACACTTGTCGTTGACGATAAGCGTTGCTCGACCAACAGGCTGAGACTCGATGTTCTTGGTTACTTCTTTGTGGGTCATGCTTTCTTGTATTTGTTGATGGACAGGTTGATGAGAGAGATGTTGTAGGCTCGCTTGTACCTATTGAACGAGTCCTCGTTAGACTTATTGCGTTCCGCTTGCAATTTTTCTTGGGCGCGGAGCATGCCCTGCTTGATTTCTTCGTGTGTCAATGTAGTATTTCGTTTGAGTAGTATTCGATTTCTTCGTCGTGAAGACGGAAACTCGTAGCACGTTGCAGGTCAGCGTTCCACACGCTGTCCAACCACACTCCGTGGTCGTCAGGTGCGCCTTGTACGTGGGAGGCTTCAAAGCCTTCTTTTTGCAGAGCCTTGACTGCTCGTTCGCATTGTTCTTGTGTCATGGTTTGATCGATTTTGTTAGTGAATTTGGAAGTCTTCTGGTGTGGTCTCGCAGTTGAGGACGAACAGGTCTGTGCCGTTACCTACTACTGACGCGAAGGGGATGAGTTCCTCGATGTCGTCAATCATGTCCTGCATGTCGTAGGCGTCTCCGAACTCACACAGGAGCAGGTCAGCAATACGTCTCGCGTTGCCAAGGATGATGGCGAAGTTCACGTTGACCAAATCGTCGGTCAGACCTGCGATGTCCACGCAGTCGTGGATGTGCATAAGGTTGTCGATGTTCATGGTGGTATAACGTTTGTGGTTTGGGGTTATTGTGTGGTGTGTCAAATTTCTTCGTCCTCGTCCTCCCACATGGTGTAGTAGCAGTAGTCCGTCTGGAACGCGATGGTCAGCAGGTCTTGGTCTGAATCTTTGTCTAGAATGGTGCGTGCGACTGCTTCTGCAAACGAAACCCATTCTGAAGGGTCTTGAATCATCATAGCATCAACGTCCTCGATGTTTTGAAGGATAGCGTCCCTGTCCTTGCGACATTCAGCTAGTGCATCCTTGTAGTATTTGGCGTAGAAGACACCATCGCCAAAGACCCATCCTGCGTTCATTCCTTCTCCTGTGACGGAGCATCGTCTTGCGTACGCACTCCAGTGTTTGTTTGGCATGAGATTCTCTTTCATGATTGTGGGGTGTTAGTGGATGTACGTCTCGTCGTACTTGAATCCAGGTTTGTTGCGTTCGATGTAGTCGATGAAGGCATCAACGTGTCGGTCTCCATTGAACATCTTGGTGACGGACCATCCACGTTTCTTCGTTGGTGTGTCGAAGACGATGGTAGCCTTGATGGGTGGTATGATTGTGAAGTTCATGTGTATTGAATTTGAATGGTTTGTGTTACTCTAACGTGTTGGGGTGAGCCGTATTGCCCAACCCCATGTGAACAGATGTTAATCAACCTTGCCTGTTAGCGCATCCCAGTACGACGATATTGCAGACTCAACCAATTCGATTGCGTTGGTCAACGTTCTGTCTTCTGTGCTGCCCATATCGTAGGGTGCTTGTGCTTGGAACTCGATGAGTCCCTCGTGCAGGGTTTCTAATTGTTGCTTGTCCATGTGTGTAGGGGTTTGGGGGTTGATGAATGATTCGGTACAAAGATTCAAACACGAACAAACACGAGTCAAGTTTTTCTGTGTTAACGGATGTGAAACCCAACAAGGACGCGGGATGCAGAGGCAAAAAAAAGTTCCCATCCCATCCACAAGAGCAACAGCCTTAACCCCACAAGGTTGGTAGGGAATGGGTAGGTAGCGCATATACCCATCGGCGTTGTAGGATTAACGTAGAAGATTGGGGAGGGTTTGTTACTGCTCTGTCTATGTGTGTGGAAAGCACGTCTCTGTTGCAGTCTTTGTACAGGTAACCTCTGCTTATGCTCTGTACGTCAAGCAGTTAGCAAAAACGTCAAATGTTTGGCGCGATTGCGTGCAGATGCGAGGGGAGGGGGGTACAGGATTGCGTTTCGGGTTGCGTAAGGTGACGTCTATGTAGTACGATAATCCCCACCCTATACATTTCTGATCGCTTTTTCCAAATCCGCTGTTCGAGTTTTACTTTAATGCGGATGCTCTAACCAACTCACAAGCAATACTTTGAGACTTGTTAGTTGAACTGTAACTTCGGGGTTGACTTTTGAGATTTTTGTTTATACCTTCGCAATCATCAGACAGATCAGATGGGAAACATCCCAGATAGTTTGTGTGTGTACACAAGAATCTGTTAGATGTTTATGTCAGAGGGTAGCTATACCCTTCTCTCAACCACCCTTTACAACGCTATCCTTGGTAAACCCAAGTGAATTATCTTTGCTGTCATGAGAATCAGGAAGTATCAGGGTAGTGGCAGGGTGTCCGCTAAGGATCAGATCGATGACATGATCATGGAGGCCTCTGGTAGGGACATGCCCTTCATCAGGAGTCTGAACTTCGGTGACGATGCATACGCTGCACTGCTGTCTGACTTCTCCTCTAACCCAGAAAAGCGTGAGAGCTTGGTTGAGTTGGGGTTGGCACTGGCGCCAAAGGATGGTGAGAAGGCCGACATCATGGGTAACAGGGGTAAGATCAAGGAGAGTCTGTCCTACTTGGTTGACAAGGGTGTGAACCTTAGCGATGTTCTTGACCAGGCCGCCGACTTCGTGGCCGACAGGGACGACCTTAACTGGGCCCAGAAGAAGATCAAGAGGGCTACGATGGGGGCAGGGGTGACAGCCTTGGGGTTTGAGGATAGCGGTAAGTTCAAGATCCTGAAAGGAGGGTTGTCTATGCAGGGGTACAAGAACGACTCCCCAGACAAGGACAACGACTTCAACATCATCCCGTCGAACAACATCACCATGAAGGGTGTGGATCACGACGTTCTCGGTGTCAGCGATTCAGGAGATGTAAAGCACATGAAGCCTGGCAGGACGTACAAGTTTAGCGGTAGGTCAGTGCTAGAGGTTCCTATGTATCAGAGCAGCGGAGAGGTAGACCCCATGAGATTTGTAAAGGCTCTTGCTGGTGTTGAGTCGGGTATGAACTACAGGGCTCAGAACCCCAACTCTTCAGCCGTGGGTGCTCACCAGTTCCTCTGGGATCAACTTAAAAAAGACCCCATGCTCAAGGGTGTGAGCAAGGAGGAGTACTTGATGGATGAGGATCTGCAGGACAGGGTTATGCTTAGGGCGCTTACCGAGCCAGTGGCTGGGGGCAACCCTTACGAGGAGGACGTCAAGTACTTGAGAGAGACTTACGCACCCCAGATCCCTGGGTTTAACGAGATGTTTTCTGATCTGGACTTGTACCTCATGAGACACCTAAAGGGTCGTCAAGGCTCTAGGGAGTATCTTGGGTACACTATTAGGGACAAAGAGCCTGAGAACTTGAAGGGATTGAACATGCCCTTCCCTAAGTACAAGGAGAAGTTCTATGGCTATTACAACCAACAAGAAGACTGATGGGAATATTTGGAACTAAGAAGGAGCTTCTTGGCACTGGCGGTGCTGGAGACGTAACTCTTCAGGCTATTGGTGGAGAGACAAAGGGTAAGGGGTTTAGGAAGGCTAAGAGAGCTGCTCGCAAGCAGGCGAGAGCCAACAGGAAGGCGCAGAGAAAGGTTGACAAGTTCGGGGGCAGGCTTGAGGATTACGGTGGGAAGAAGCTCGGTAGGGTTGACCAGAGGGAGGCTGACTACTTCCAGGACCTCAGACAGGAGAGAGCGAAGGACATAACGAAGACCGCAGCCATAACAGCTGCTGGTGTTGCCACGGCAGGACTCGGTGTCGCCGCTGCGCAGGCAGGGGGTATCGGTGCAGCTGTCTCTGGAGCTGGTGGCCTTGGTAGCGCTATCGGTTCTGGACTTAGCACGATCGGTACGGCTGCAGGGGGGAAGATCGCAGGCGCCATCGCCAAGGCTGGCGGTAAGAAGGCACTAGGCAAACAGGCTCTTAAGTTTGCTGGCAAGAAGGCTGCTCAGGCGATAGGGTCTGGTGGTGCTCAGGGAGCCTTCAACGTCGACCCTACGCAGCAAGCTCAGTTCGAGCAACAAATGCAACAAATGCAGATGGGGCCCATGATGTACGCTCCACAACCTCAGCAACAAATTCAACAGCCTTATCAGGCTCCTGACTTCATTGGACCGCCTGAGTACACGGCATCCTCTGTGTACGATCCGTTCGCCTACAACGAATAAGGATAGCTTTACTATCTTTGCTGCATGGCTACATTGAGCGTACAGATTGACGAGAAGATAACTCTCAACGGGAGGGACTTCGGTCAGACTAGAACAACGAGTGTTACTGGTGTGAACACCATCGACACCAGAGTGTTCGTGGCCACGTCAACGGAGATGGATCTGATCAAGTTCGACAGCGCAGCTGGGGCAGGTCAGTTCGTGGACGGTGCAGTGAAGTACCTCCGCATCTCTCACCTTTCTGGTGGTGACGATCTTCACGTGAGGGTTGTCGGTACTGACGAGGAGTACGCAACAAAGGTTCCGACAGGAGGTAGCTTCATCATCTTCAACCAATCTGTTGACGCAACACAGACGTCAACGACACCAGCCGTCACAGCTGACGGTACGGTGACAATCAGCTTTGCAAACATCAACAAGATCTCAGTGGACTCTAGCTCTGCTGACATTACAGCAGAATATTTCGTAGCAACATCATGAGAACAGTAAGCATGAAAGAGTTCCGCGGAGGCGGAATGAATGACGAGTACGGCATGAGCGGCATGGCCAGAGAGTACGCGAAGAGCGGAAAGATGCCCAAGCAACTCCTTGAGTACTTCAAGAGAAAGAACAAGGAGAAGGAGTACGCCATGGGTGGAGCATACAAAGACTACCAGGGAGGTGGTGCTGTGGACCCCAGTGAGTACCGACTCTTTAAGGAGGAGGGTCAGCCCATTCAATACTTTGTTCGAGGGGAAGGAGGATTTGAGCCTGCTGGTGGTGGAGCCGACCTCAGAAGAAGACTTGGCGATGAAGGTTACGCCAACGTGTTGAGCAGATTTGGCATCCAGCCAGAGCTTAGTGCTCAGGGTGAGCTCTTGGGAATCTCCGCTTCACCAGAGGCTTACAGTGCTGCGACTGATGAGTTTGCTAGAGAGCTTGCTGGATTTAGAAGAGAAGAGGATTCTAGAGGTGTAGTGAAGAGCAAGTACGATGAGGACTTTTTGAACTACTTGGCTGAAGATCAGGCAGGTAGTGTTTCCAACCTCGCCTCTATGCGAGGTATGAGCGACATCGACGATGCAATGAGAAGACAGCTTGCTCAAGACCTGTTCGAGAAAGAAGGACTCCCAGGTATTGGACGACCAGACAAGGCATTGGCTTACAGAGACTACGCTAAGAGGGTCCTGGGTCTTGGACAGAAAGGTCCAGAGGTAGGATACTAACCTTATTGAATAGCAAAAAAAAGAGGCCCTTCGGGGCCTCTTTGCTTTTACTTCATGAATGATACGTGAACTGTTGCGTCTGTCTCCCTGGCTGTTCGTAGCGGACGACTTGCAATTGCCATGCCTCCATCCATCGAAGCATCTCCATCCTCGATCAGCTTGTCCACCATCTCGTCCGTGATGCACACAGTTGTAGAGTTACCGACCTGATTCATCTTCCCCCAGTCCCAGTACTGAAGCGTGTAGCAACGCTCCTCGAAGAACACGCATGGCGACCCGATGGGGATGTCTGCGTAAAGAACCTGACCTAGACTTTCAAATGTAGCTTCTGGATCATACCCAAACTTATCGATGTGCGGTGAGTCCTTGTACAGCGTGCCCACAATCAAAGATCCGCTAACCTCTGACTGAGGCTCGAAGATCATCATGATGGGACGCTCAAGAGCTACGGACTCCTTCACGAGTCGGTCTCCGTTGATGAGGCTGTCAAGTGTCAAGTTGTTAAACCCTTGACCGATTGCTGCGAAGTTGATCGCGAGCATTGTGATTACAAAGTAGTTTCGCATGTCTTTAATTGTTTATCTTTGAACTCTGATACGATGATATGTCGAATCTTCGTCTTTTCCAAATATCAGGAGTTAACGGGTGTTAATGAACAAGCACTACTTCAACCCCAAGAAGAAGCGAAAGGACTCCGCCGTAGAGAACGAAAAGCGACGCCTTAACAATGAAGCTGTCAAGAAATCTATCACTCGCCGAGGCAACAAAAAGCATAACAGCTAAGAGACTCGGCATAGACAACACACCAGATGAGTGGGTCACAGAAAACCTCAAGCAAGTTGCAGTCAATGTATTTCAACCTATTAGGGACGCTTTCGGGTGCCCTATACACGTGTCGAGCGGCTATCGTTCGCCTGATCTCAACACTGCGATCGGTGGCTCAAGGCGTAGTCAGCATGTGGAGGGCAGAGCACTCGACCTGGACGCAGACGTATTCCGAGGTTGTACAAACTCTGAGATCTTCAACTACGTTAGAGAGAATCTGGAGTTTGATCAGCTTATCTGGGAGTTTGGTGATGAAGACAATCCTGATTGGGTTCACGTGTCTTTCGTTTACGATGGGATTAACCGTAAGAGGTGTCTCAAGGCTTGTCGTGATGATGAGGGAAAGGTTTACTACGAAGTGATCTTCGGCAAGCAGCTTTAAGCTCTAGCCTCCAGATCCCTGTAGAAGTCCTGCACCAGGAGCCTTGCTCTCTGCGTGATGGCATACCTGACCCTGTAGTTGTGCTTCGTCTCCTCTCTGAAGAGGTGATCCTCTCTCGTCTGTGAGGGGGTGAGCTTGTCGAAGTGCTTGTAGATGTACCCCTCCTTCATGAGAGGGTATAGCGTCTTCTGAGACATGGGTGCCGCGCTCTGCTCTAGCTCCTTGGCTGCGTGCTTGATGGTGAAGAACTCCAGGTCGTACGCCCACAACAAGAACATGAGCTCTCTCTCGAAGATATCCCTCTTCATGCAGAAGTTTCTCACGGTAGTTCTCAGGTGCTTTAGGTAGTTTCTTTTGACGTACCTTTGATCTAGAGGGGAGAACTCCCTGAAGAGACGCTTCTTGGATCCCTTCCTAATTGCCATAAAACCAAAGATATGGACAAAGAAGGCTTCTTGCTAGAGATACAGAGGGTTGCTTTCGAGGTGGAGCGCATCATCGAGAAGTACGGAATACGTGACGAGGTGTTGTCCTTGATGGTTACGGGACTTGTTGAGGAAGACGAAGCTGGCGACAAGAGATTGAAGGCCATCTACAGTTACAACATGGACACCGAGGATGAGATGCTAAGTCTCCTTAACTTTGTGGAAGAAACATTCATACCCTCTCCGAAGGACGATGACGATCCAGACATCGACGACTTACTGGATGGGCTGGGTATATCACTGAATTGAAATGGAAGGACTTATTAGAAAGATCGTGATCGGCCAGAACCCCAAGGACGGGATGGCTTATTACGTGGGCATGAGGGCAGGTAGTGGCAACGTGTCTGCAATCGTGCTCGACGAGGAGCATCTGTACAGACACAAGATGAAGAGATACCTCGTGTACATCAAGAGGGAGGATGGTCAGGTTCTGTGGAAGGCTATCGATGAGATGCCCTGCATGGTGGAGTTCGACCTAGACTTCTGATGAAGCAGATCCCTAAAGGTCTGGGCGATAGCATCGCCAGGTTCAACGAAGCCATGGGGGTTACCAAGGTGGTCAACAAGTTCGTCAAGGACTGTGGCTGCAAGAAGAGGCAGGAGAAGCTAAACAAGCTGTTCCCCTACAAGAAATGAAATTCAATCCAACACACAATGAAAACGTTCAACTTCTTCGTCGTGGAGCTGAAGCAGCTTATCAACGACACCATCTCCACTGACAGCGGACTTCAGCTTTACATAGACACTAGGTTCGAGGGTGGCGAGTTCCAATACAGGATCACAGAAGGCCCTGTGGTGGCAGCACCGTTTAAGTACGACACAGGCGTAGAGCCAGGTGACACTCTGTACTTCCATCACCTTGTCGTCATGCAGGGCGGGCAACCTCTTACGGGGGACGACGATCACTACATCGTGAAGTTCGACCCCACAACGATCAACTCTCAAGCCATCGCGTTCAAGTCCAAGGAGACTGGCGAGATAAAGACTCTCGGTGGGTGGACGCTTCTTGAGGCTGTGGAAGAGGAGGAGGATGTAACCTCTGAAGTCCTGGAGACCGTGGTGCTCAACGAGAAGCTACCCACCAAGGGTCGTCTTGTCTACGGCAACGAGGACACAGACTACATGGGTTTGAATCCTGGTGATGTGGTAGGGTTTGCAAAGAACCGAGACTACAGGATCAAGATTGACGGGAAAGAGTATTACAGAACACGCGCTGAAGATCTGCTCTATGTCGAGGAAGAAGTTCACAACGATTGAGGCATCGGAAAGCCTCATGCGTAGCATGGAGGTGGCGATCAAGAACATGATCGAGGAGGTCAAGAAGCCTGTCGATCCAGACGCAGGTGGCGCCGCTAGAAAGGCTGAGCTTCAGTCAATTAAGCAGACAGCTGTGGACTGCAAGGAGCTCATCATAGAGAGGCAGAGGCTTGAGCAGATGGTAAAAGATCTCAGGGACAGCGGAGAGATAGGTCAGGAAAAAGATTACTCAGGAGGCTTTGCTGAGAGGTTTTCTAAGTAATTTTATACCGCGAGTATCCCCTCAAGCTTATACCTTGTAGAAAGGGTAGCTGGTCACATGTGGGTTCGAGTCCCACCTCGCGGACATGCACCTGTAGCTCAACTGGATAGAGCAGCACACTTCTAATGTGCAGGTTCGGGGTTCGAGTCCCTGCAGGTGTACAATGAATCAATACCAATGTATCATGGCAAAATATGTATGTGAGTGCAAGGAACACGAGGAGTCTAGGGACTCCGCATCTATCAAGATCGTAGACGGGGAAGCTGTCCACGACGTGAAGTGTCCGTGTGGAAAGTACATGTCATTGAAAGACCCAAAGACTGGAGCTCCTAGCTTCAGAAGCAATAGGTATGGGCAAGTATTCTGATGAATATATTATCCAGATTTGCCCCAACGGTACAGAGGGAGAGCGTGTTAGGATTGGAGATCTTGACATTGCACTTCCCGCTCAGCCTGCCGAGGAGGAGATTGCAGGACATGGACTCCCAAACCACATGCAGTTGTGGGAGAGGGTTCCTATGCCTAAGGAGCTGTCTAGGATTAAGAGCATGGACGAGTGGGCTGAAGCGCCAAGGGAGTTCCGAGAGAAGTTTCGTCCGTATATCGAGGAGGAGTTTCGCCGTAGGCGTGAGGGCTTTTGGTTTTACAATGACGGCAGGCCTACATATATTACGGGCAGGCACTACATGATGCTGCAGTGGACCAAGATGGACATCGGCTATCCAGACTATCTTGAGTTCCAAAGAGAAATTTTCTTACATTTGTCTGCGTGTGAGGCGGATCCGAGATGCATCGGACAACTCTATACGAAGTGCAGACGTAGCGGGTACACGAATATCTGCTCGTCTGTCCTTCTAGACGAAGCCACACAGGTCAAAGACAAGCTCCTAGGAATACAGTCGAAGACTGGTAAGGACGCTCAGGAAAATATTTTTATGAAGAAGGTGGTCTACATGTTTAGGCACTACCCCTTCTTCTTCAAACCCATTCAGGATGGCACCACTAACCCACGCATGGAGTTGGCTTTTCGCGAGCCGAGTAAGAGAATCACGAAGAAGAATAAGACTACGCAGACGGGCGAAGCTCTTAATACGCTGATCAACTGGAAGAACACAACGAACAACGCATACGACGGAGAGAAGCTCCACCTGCTGTATCTTGACGAGGCAGGTAAGTGGGAGAAGCCCACTGACATACGCGATGCATGGAGAATCCAGCGCACGTGTTTGATTGTAGGTAGGAAGATTGTGGGGAAGGCTTTGGTCGGTAGTACTGTCAACCCTATGGACAAGGGTGGCAAGGAGTACAAAGACCTGTGGGAGGACTCCAACCCTGACGAAAGAAACGCAAACGGTAGAACCAGGTCAGGTCTGTACCGCTTATTTATACCAGCCTATGAGTCACTTGAAGGATTTTTTGACCAGCACGGACGGCCAATCGTTGACGACCCTGATACTCCTGTGGATGGTCTTGATGGGGATAGTATTCTTGTCGGGGCGAAGACGTATCTCAAGAACGAAAGGGAGAGCCTTAAGGGAGATCCTTCGGAGCTTAATGAGGTAACGAGACAGTTCCCGTTCAGTACCGACGAGGCGTTCCGAGATAGCATCGACGGTAGTCTATTCAACATCGGGCACATCTACGAGCAGATACAGTACAACGACGATCTCTTCCCCAACCCTGTCGTGAGGGGCAACTTTGTGTGGAAGAACGGTGAGCAAGACACCGAGGTGTTCTTTGACCCAGACCCCAAGGGTAGGTTCAAGGTTGCCTGGATGCCACCGTCTGATCTGAGAAACAAGAAGCTAGAGGAACGCGGAAAGCGTATCCCACCGAATGCAGAGCTGGGGGTAGGCGGGGTTGACTCCTACGACCTTGACGCCACCGTCGACGGACGGGGGTCGAAAGGAGCGCTACACCTGTACAACAAGTTTCACATGGAGTATCCATCGAACATGTTCGTGCTGGAGTATGCGTCCCGTCCGCCTCTGGCCAAAATATTCTACGAGGACGTGCTCAAGGCTGCCGTGTTCTACGGCTACCCAATCCTCATAGAGAACAACAAGTACGGCATTGCAAGGTACTTTGAATCAAGAGGTTACGATGGGTACTTGATGGATCGACCCTCTCACCTAACTAGCGGTGGTAGTGCGAAGACAAAGACCAAGGGTATCCCATCCAACTCGCAGGATGTGATCCAAGCTCACGCCCATGCAATCGAGGCTTACATCCACGACCACGTGGGTATCAACAGGGAGACTGGGGAGTACGGGAAGATGTACTTCAACAACACTCTTGAGGACTGGATAGGGTATAAGATTGACAACAGAACGAAGTTTGACTTGACGATTAGCTCTGGCTTGGCACTGCTCGGTGCTCAAAAGGCCAAGGCCAAAAAACCTCCAGCCGACTTCTCCGATAGGGTGTTCTTGCGCAGATACAAGGGAAGATAGGATTTCCACTATATTTGCAACT